>JACCDG010942545.1_pt1 | contig 29897 bp, 31 predicted proteins | sample 7442471 | NCBI WGS metagenome assembly JACCDG01 (sample SAMN15323444, study PRJNA562643) | freshwater metagenome | isolation source: river surface water | place: USA:Blue River Watershed | collected 2017-08-17 | reverse complement strand
TATACAGCGTCTGCTGATTGAATTGCAACTTATTTTTATGACATATACAAACTAATTCAAACCATCATATCTCCCTCCATATGCCAATGAGCGTTTGCTCAGTGGCTTATATGGAGCACAATACTTTAGCAACTAAAGAACCCCTTTTTGACCTTTACTTACCCACACCAAATAGCATACATAAATAATATATTGACCAACCACATTGCAACATTACTCTTGATTAAGAGCATATTTTTTATTATCATTCAAATAATTGTTTGTTGCTATACGGTTGGGTACTTAAGATGAAATCGTACTCAGGCGGTGGAGTAATGCTTCTACCGCTTGCTACATTAATCCAGACTACTACTATATCTGCCGTAGCGTATATAATACTTGGATCATTATAATCGCGGATTATTTGTTCAAAAAATATTCTCTTTCCAACTGTTTGGACGAAATATAGCTCAACAGTAATTTGTGCTGGATAAGTTATTGGGCGACGGTATTTACAATTTATCTCTGCAATAATTGGAACACTATTTCCAGAACTCATGTCAATACCATGATGGCGTAGCCAATTAATCCTACACTCTTGCATATAAACGAGATAGAGAGTATGGTTAACATGGTTAAACGAATCCATATCTTGCCAGCGGATATGGTGTGCATTGCTAAATAAGAGTGCTTTATTTTTAGTCATGTGTTTCTACAATATAAATTAATCCTTAATTATACCAATAATCATTATGGTTTTTACGGTAAAATAATTCATTAGTGATTTATAAGAGGTGTTTATAATGGGAATTACTCGGATTGGAACTACAGCTAGGTGGTCAGATGTTGTAATATTTAATAATGTTCTTTATACTGTTGAAGTTCCAACTAACTTGGATGCTGGGTTAAAAGATCAAACTAAAGAAGTTTTGAATAGCATAGCTAAGATACTAAGTGATAATGGCAGCGATAAAAAACATATTTTAAGTGTAACAATCTATTTAAAAGATATTGCTCAAATTGATGAATTTAATCAAATTTGGGACAAATGGCTACCACTTGGCAGTGCCCCTGTTCGTGCATGTGTTGAGGCCAGACTTGCGAATCAAGCGTATTTAGTTGAGATTCAACTAAGCGCGGCAGTAATTAATACTGACGCGACAGTTAAATTTATGACGTAAAACTGCTCACCCTATGCTGAGAGCATAGCCACAAGGCTCTTCGTGTGCTTTTCATTGCGCTACGTAGCTTTGTTCCTAACTCTTACAGTCTATTGTGGTTGTTTATGAGTAATATACTCTCCGTCTTTGAAACTTGGGTTTTGTAGGATTTCAAAAAAGACTCCTTGTGTAAGATCTGCTACAACGCGTTGTTTTTTATCTATCCTTCGCGCCCACGTTTCTATAGTCACTTCATGACATAAGAGTTGAATAATTTACTTATTTACTTTAGGAACCAAATTATATAATTGACGATAACGTTTATCTTGTAGTGTATCCCGAAAGTTAGAGTTATAAACAGGGAATGTTAGTACCGCTAATTTTACTAAGCGCTCAGCATCCGTTTTATTACCTAAATTCCAATCTAGCATAGCTTCCTTAATTAAGGTATCAGGGTAAGGGTGATAACTATCAAACTTATGCGTGTACTCATATTGAGTTTTTAATGGATACAAAGCATCCGTGAAGTCTGTGTCAACATTAATATAGTTATCGAAAGTATATGCAGCATGATATGACCAAAGAATATTGTGATCAACCAAATTTTGTAGATATTTAGCTTGACTATTAAAACTTTTTTGATCATCTGGCGTGTCATAATAATCAACCATTTTATCAAAGATAACACTACCTGTGATGATCAGGTAAATTAGTCCGCAGATTGGCAATATGCTAATGGCAATAGCTGGTTTGGCAGAGACTTTTATCCAAGGTTTGTCCATGGATAAAAACATAATTAAACCAGATAAGAAATACATATACCATAATGGGTATTCATTCATACTATGTGCCAAGGTAGTTGCTGCCATGCATAACAATATTATGCTTTCAACTCCAGAGTTATGTTTTAGCAAGCGATAAATACTCAATCCTATACCACCGATTACGATCGCTGTTCCTATTATTCCTGTTTCTGCAAGTAATTGTAAAACTAGATTATGGCAATTAGTGAAAAGTCCACTATTTAAAGCCGCATTTGGAAATAGATAATGTAGTTTTACTCCGTTTTTTGTGTATTCATTCCAACCTATACCAAAGATAGGGTATTCTTTAAATGTCATCCATGCCTTATCCCATTCCACTCCACGTCTTCCAGTGCCACTATCACTGTCGAGTCTGCCAAGCCCGGAGCTGAAATTATTATGGGTGGTAAATAACTTATGGATCAGTGGATAAAAATATTCAAATGCAAATAAGGCAATAGTTGCTATAAACATAATTTGTAGTAAATGTTTACTCTGTGAATCTCTTCTTCGGATAAAATAGATAGCACTGATGATTAAGGCTAAGCCAAAGTAGATAAAAACACTTCTTGATGCAGAAATAGTTAAGCTGAAGCTAAACCACATTAAAAGTGGATAGAATATATTAGCCTTAATTCTTCGCTGCTGGAACAAATAGATTAGTGCAAAGCTACCCCAGCTGAGATAGTGTGCATAGTGATTACGTTGCCCGAAATGTCCAAAAATATTGGTTGTTGGATGGGAGCTGTCGTAAAAAATCATATTGCCAAAATAATTCGTAGAGCCAGTATACTGTATAAAGCCAATCAAAGACTGTAATATAGCTCCAATTAGCAATGCATAACAGATTCTATTGACAATAAATCTAATTCCGTAAGTATTTTTGAAGGTATTTATTGCAATTGCAATAAGGATGCATATAAATAGTTCTAATCCAGCCACATAATTTAATCCAGGATAATCAATTGGAACTATGTATTGTTGCAAACATAAGTAAATAGCCAGCATGGCAAGTGGCAGTGTAATTAAAGGAATACTAATCGTGTTCATATAAAGTAGAGTAAATACGAACAGTCCTAGTATCGCCCAGGCTACTGTAATTTCTGCCCAAAACTGAGGTTGGGGGTCATAATGGACATTATTTAGCTCTGGTAATACCAGTAAAATAACTAATCCAAGTAGGAAGAATGATTTGTTAAAACTATTATTTTCTGACATTAAAAATCTGCTTTTAAATAAAATTGAGTGGTTTATTTTATCACAAGCTCGCGCCTGTGATAAAATCGCATATGTTTGCCTTTGATAAAATCATCTGATATAGATGGAAATGGCATATTTAACTATAGTATTTATTAGATAATATTCTGATTTAATTGATTTATTATAAAACACATAAATTTTTGCTGGGTGTATCATACATGAAAAAAATCTTAGTACCGCTAATGGCTGCAGGCTTAGTTTTGGCAGGATGTTCCAAAAAAGAGGTAAAAGCTGCTCCGGAAAAGCACGTTGATGTACAAGTTGTACATGCTTATAATGTTCCTTACGTTTATGATTATCCTGCAATTGTTCAAGGTGTAGTAGATTATCCTGTAATTCCACGAGTTAGTGGTGCAATTTTTAAACAGTATTATACAGAGGGTACATATGTTAAAAAAGACACTCCTTTGTATCAAATTGATCCACGTCCTTTTGAACTTGATTTACAGACCTATCAGGGTAATTTAATCCGTGATAAAGCCTCGATGGATAATTACAAAATTATTTATGAGCGCTATGTTAAATTATACGCGGCACAAGCTGTATCCAAACAGGATTTGGAATTACAAACAATTAATTATCAAACTGCAGTGGGTAACGTAAAAACTGATGAAGCCAATATTAATCAAGCTAAATTGAATTTGGAATATTCTGTTGTTAGAGCTCCTGCTGATGGTTACGTGGCAGAACGTCAAGTGACTGTGGGTAATATGGTGACAGCATGGCAAACAGTAATGAATCAAATTAATTCGGTAAACGATATGTATATTACCTTCTCTATGCCAGAGAATGATCGCTTAGTGATTCAAAATGGTGTTAATAACGGTGTAATCACAGTTCCTCCTGCATTTAAATTTAGAACCGATCTACAATTAGCAGATGGTACAATGATGAAAAATAGTGGATATGTTCAATTTACGGATACTCGAATTAGCTTGCAAAATGGTGTATGGAATATGCGGGCATATGTTGATAATACTAACCTGAGAAATCAACTTTTATCTGGGCAATTTGTTCATATTTATTTAAATGGTGTTACCTATAAAGACTCGTTTGCTATTCCGCAAGAGTCAGTATTCCGTGATGACAAAGGTGCTTTTGTTTATGTGGTAAAAGATGGCAAAATTGCTAAACAACCAATTGTGACAGGTCCTATGACTGGTGAGTTGTGGATTATTAGATCTGGCCTGAGCGATGGTATGCAAGTTGTAACTGCGGGTGGTGTTAAAGTCATGAATGGTGACAAAGTTGTCGTGGATAGTACAGATGATCAAAGCAAAACTAATCCAAATAATCCTGCGATAGCCTCAGCGCCTAAAGCAGTTACTCCCGCCAAAACAAATGCTTCTGCTTATAAAGGTGACGTTAAGAAACGAGCGGTAGTTATTGAAAGTTCGGCTAATATTTACAATGGTAAGTATTAATAGACTAGAGGTATTAAATATCAATTAGCTTTATAATCGTACGATAGTAAGATTGAATGTAAGCAGTCTTACTATCATTGGTGCGAATTTAAAAGCATAGTAGATTAATATAAAATTATAAGTGTTAGTAGTTATCCAGAGTAAAGGAATCAGCTAAATGTTTTGTCGCTTTTTTATTTTAAGACCCGTTTTGTCAATGGTAATTTCGATTATCATTACGATTGCAGGTTTGATTTCTATGGCGGTTTCTCCTATTGAGCAATACCCATCAATTGTTCCACCATGCTTGAATATTTCAGTACCCTTCCCAGGTGCCAATTCTGAAACCATTGCCAATGCAGTAGCTGCACCGATTGAGGATCAAATGTCTGGTGTGGCTGGAATGATTTATATGCAGTCAGCCAGCCAAAATGGTAGTAACAGTTTATCGTTGAATGTTTATTTCCAAACTGGTACTAATCTTCAATTAGTTGAAGCGGATGCTTTAAATCGGATTAATACTGCAATGCCACAATTGCCAACTCAGGTACAAGCACAGGGTGTAACCATGCGCTTGCAAAACCCGGATTTGTTTATTGTAACACCATTTTACTCAGATACGGGTAAACCAGATCAATTATTCATAAGTAACTATGTGCAGCGTTACGTCTATCCTTTGGTTGAACAAATTCCAGGTGTTGGGGTCGTTTCAATCTTAGGGCAACGCCAGTATGCGATGCGGATTCTGACTGATCCAAATAAGTTAAAGTATTATAACGTAGGTATTGGAGATATAAAGAATGCTGTTAATGACCAAAACTGGCCGTATGCGATTGGTTTAAATGCAATGGCACCAATGTCTGGTCCGCAAAAATATAACTTCTTAATTAATTCAACTGGTTATATGACAGAAGAATCAGAGTTTGAGAATGTTGTAATACGTGCGACAGAGAGTAATGCTCAGGTAGTTAGAATTAAAGATGTTGCTAAGGTTAAACTGGATGCACAGCAATATATCACATACTTTAAGTCTGTCGTTCGTGACCCTAGCACGCATGAACTTAAGGTAGTTCCTGCAACTGCTTTGGCATTATATTTGGTACCAGGCGCTAATCAACTTCAAGTTAAAAAAGATTATATGAATTTATTGGATGAAATTTCTAAGCATATGCCTGATGGAATTAAGTTTTATAATCACTATGACTCTTCTGAGTTTGTAATTTTATCAGTGGAAGCAGTAGTGTCGACGCTAATTATTGCATTTATTCTAGTGTTTTGTGTAGTAATGCTATTCATCCAAAATATTAAAGGTACAATTATTCCAGTAATCGCGATTCCAGTTGCTATTATTGGAACATTTGCTGGAACATTTGCACTCGGCTTTTCAATTAACACACTAACCTTGTTTGGGATGGTGTTGGCAATTGGGATTGTGGTAGATGATGCGATCGTAGTACTGGAAAACGTTGAGCGCTTAATGGCCGAAGAGGGGTTAAACTCAGTTCAAGCCGCAATTAAAGGAATGGAGCAGGTAGCTGCACCAGTTATCGCCGTTGTTTGTGTGTTAAATGCGGTATTTATTCCTGTCGCTTTCTTAGGCGGATTCAGTGGTATTTTGATGCAACAGTTTGCTGTTACGATTGCAATTTCGGTATTGCTATCGGGAATCGTTGCGCTTACACTTACGCCAACGTTATGCGCAATTTTCTTACGTAATGTGAAGCATGGTGAGAAACACGAATCTAAGTTTAAACCTTTGCAGTGGGTTTATTGGTTTTTTGATAAATTTAATGCTGGGTTTTTGAAGTTCCAAGAGCTTTATATGACCATAGTAGTTAAAATTATTGATAATGCTAAAAAAGCCATGATAGCTTGGTGCATTGTAATTTTAGCCGTGATTGTAATGTTTGTCAAGATTCCTACTGGATTAGTTCCTCTGGAAGATATGAGCTATTACTATGATACGATTCATGTTAATTCTGGTGGATCAATTGACTATAACGTTGATGAAGCCATTTCATTGTCTAAAGATCTAATGAGCCATATTCCAGAATTAGACAGGATTGCAATTTTAGGCGGTAAAGATATTGTTGATAATGGTTCGACCAAAACTAATACTTCAACGTTAAGTATTATTTTAAATGATTACTCTCTGCGTCCAGATGCAGATCAAGATGTTAATGCAGTAATTAAAAAAACTACCGAACTACAAAGTAAACATTTGCGAATTACTGGGTTTCCATACAATCAACCACCTATTCGTGGTATGAGTACAACTGGTGGGGTGACATTTTATCTTCAAGCCGCATTACCAGGTGTCGGCACTCCACAGCGAATTCATGATGACGGCGTTAAACTAACAGAATATCTACAAAAAGAATATCCTCAAGTAGTTGGCAGTGCATTTCAATTATATGATGTTAAAACACCAGAGATTAATGTTAAGGTTGATCCACGTAAAGCATATCTATATGATGTACCTTATGCGAATATCTTTAACTCATTGCAGTCAACATTTGGTTTATTTTATATTAACTATTTTACTAAGTGGGATGATTTGTGGTGGGTGCTGGTGCAAAGTGAGTATCAATACCGTAACAATCCAGAACTGTTAAATGTCGTTTATGCCAAAACTAGTACAGGGAATAGAATGATTCCAGTTGGTAGCTTAGCAACATTTGAATATACAAACGGAGCAGAGCTTGTAACACGGATGAATGACTATATTGGTAGTCAGATAATTGTCAATCCTAATCCAATTACTCATGCTTCATCTGGTGATGTTATGAATGTGATTAGAGATGCTGTGCCAAAAGTATTAGGTAAAGATTATTCTATCCAATGGTTTGGTCCTTCCTATATGCAAAATCTCGCAGGTAATCAATCAGCTATCGCCTTCTCATTAGGTCTGATAATGGTATTCTTGATTTTGGCGGCATTGTACGAAATGTGGGCTTTACCAATGGCAATCATGATGGCATTACCATTTGCGTTGTTAGGTGCTGCGTTAACACTCATTATCTTTCGAATGGAAAATAATATTTATTTCCAAGTTAGTATGTTGACCTTGATTGGACTATCGGCGAAAAATGCAATTTTGATTGTTGAGTTTGCAATTGAGGCTGTACGTAATGAGAATATGTCTTATCGGACTGCTGCTATTCATGCTGCAAAAGTCCGATTTAGACCGATCATTATGACCTCAATTGCCTTTATTTTGGGAGCGGTACCTTTAGCTACAGCAACTGGAGCGGGTGCTAATTCTCAGCATTCGGTGGGTTATGGTATTATTGGTGGAATGCTTGGGTCAACCTTGATTGCAACTTGTTTCGTGCCATTATTCTTCATTGTGGTGATGAATCTCTCTAAAAAAGAGACAACATAATTGTGAATTGACGTTACGCATCTATCTAGTACGTGTCATCCTTGCGCAGGCGGGAATCCAGAAATCAAATATAGCAAAGAGTTATAGTAAATAGATTCCCGCCTCTGCGAAAAACATGTGCTTAGTTCGGGCGGGAATGACAAAGTGCGTAACATCAGTCATAAAGTAATATCAGGAAATCAAAATGAAAAAATTATCTCTTTCTTTACTACTTGGCATATGTTCGATTTCTAGTTTTGCAGCAACTAAGGCGGCAAGTAGTCCAGTGGCGTTTTCAATTGAGTCAAATCAGGCGTTAACCGTTCCGTTTTTGGATAGCGCATGGTCAAATCGTGAAAATCTGAATAATCAAAAAATAATTGCTGAGTATCTGAATACTAATCCAGAAGTTAGTAAAGATTATGAAATAGCATGGAAAACTGCTCGCTTGGTTTATTTTATTGGTAATTATGGTTACGGTGAGAAAAAATTTGTTGGTACTTCCAGTGGTGTTAAATTATTTGACTATGGCGTTAGTGCTGCCAAAATAGCTCGTGAAGTTAAAAGTGATGGTGTCGAAGGTTTGTATTGGTTTGCGATTGATTTAGGCAGCTATGGTTTAGCTAAAGGTATTATGTCTTCAGCAAGTAATGCTGGTGCTGGTATGGATGCTCTCAAGCAAGTAAATGCACTTCAAGCAGACTTTCAATGGTATGGTGGTTCGCGGATTTTAGGTAAATATTATCAAGAGTTACCTGGTTTATTTGGTGGTAGCAATAAAAAAGCACTAGAGCTACTAACTACGGCAACCACTAAAGCACCAAATTTTAGAAACAATTGGGTGTTTTTAGGTCAATATTATAACTCGACAGGTGAAGCAGATAAAGCATTAGATGCATGTCAAAAAGCCTTGCAATTGCCAAATCAAGATGGCAAATACGAGGAAATTCGTTACTCAAGAGAAGCACAGGAATGTGTTGATAAAGCGAAGGCTAAGTTAGGCAAAGAGTAATAAAGTTCAGCTAAATTTAAAATGGCTTCATGGTTTTGATCATGAAGCCATTTCTTTTGAGGTATGAGCAATATTTTTTATTCTTCTGATTTATTACCTAAGCTAGATTTAAATTTCTTTAAATCTAGCTTACGCTCCATTCGCGCTACAATTACTGCTGCCATACTGTTACCTATTAGATTGGTGGTACTACGTAGCTCACTCATGATTTTATCAATTCCAAGCAAGATTGCAATTGTAACTACGGGGATTTTACCGTGCATTGCGGCTAATGTACCTGCCAGTACAATAAATCCAGAACCACTCACTCCTGCAGCACCTTTACTGGTTGCCATTAATACCAGAATCACTGTGATGTACTCCTGCAAGCTCAGATGAATGTTAAATGCTTGGCATAGAAAAGCAATAACTAATGATAGGTAAATATTGGTTCCATCGAGATTGAAACTATAACCCGCAGGTACGACAATTCCGACTACAGATTCATCAACGCCAGAATTTTTTAGTTTTTGCATAATCGGACCTAGAGCGCTCTCGCTAGAGGACGTTGCAAAAACTAAAATGATTTCGTCTTTAATGAAATTAAGAAACTGAAATATACTAAATCCAGCTATTTTTGCTACAGTTCCCAATATTACTAAAATAAAGAAGATACACGCACCAATCATTGTTGCAACTAAACCAAGCATATGCCAGATTACTGATATTCCAAATTGTCCCAGCATAAATGCCATCGCAGCAAAAGCCGCAATAGGTGAAAACCACATGACAAAGCTTAAAATTTTAAATAGCCATCCTTGGATTGCATGAAGATTATGCATGATTTGTTCGCGCCAACGCTGTGCCAGATAAAAGAGCGCAAATCCCAGACAGATTGCGATGAATAAGATTTGTAAGGTATTACCTGTTAAAAATGGATCCCATAAGTTTGATGGAATAGCTGAGAGCATAATATGAACAAAGCTAGTTGCCTCAGCTTGGTTCTGCGTATATTTTGCTACTAAGCTTGGATCTATACTAGCAACGGATAGATTTAATCCAGTTCCAGGGTGGACAAAATGGCCAAAGCTTAAGCCAATTATCAAAGCTAAGCTGGAAATTACTTCAAAATAAATGAATGATTTAGCACCAATTGTACCAAGCTGTTTGAGGCTACCCATGCCGATAACACCGCTTAATACGGTAAAGAAGATGATAGGTCCAACTAGAATTTTAATAACGTGAATAAATGCATCAATAATTGGCTTACTCTGTTTACCAAGCTCTGGGCTAATAATGCCAAAAATAATACCTCCACACATAAAGATTAAAACAAAAAACCATAGGCTGAAATACCATTTTCGTTTGGATTTTTGTACCGCAGGATGACTCATATAGTATATATCCTAAAATAATAGACTTGGTTAACTAGAGATTACAGATTCAATTACTTTATTACATACTCACAGGATTTGATTCTTGGACGCGAAGTATTGATAAAAAAAGATGAGGACGTGTACACAGAAGTACACGACGAGTCTTTTTTGAGATACGACAAAGTCCAAGGTTCAAAGACAATGAGTATATTGATGTTAGGTGAAAAAGATTGACCTGTTAGGCGCTTTGTCGATATTTTATCAAATCGTGAACGGTTAATGTTATAATCTAGTCGTAGTTAAGAATTATGTTATTCAAAGGAGAGATAATATGAGTAACCAAAAAGATCGAGAGTTGCCTAATGCAGCTATGCTGCAAGATGCCTATGATACATTTAGTAAATTATCAGCTCAGGTAAAAGAATTAAATGATTTATATTTAGAGCAAGCTAAGCAGTTTTGGCAACGCGGTATTAGCAATACTAAAACACTTTATCAGGTGAGTACGCCAGATGAGTTTGCGAAGACATTTAGCTCTTTACTGACTGAGAATGGAGCAATGGTTTCTAAAGCACTTTTAGAAGATACAAATGCATTATTAAAAATCTGCACTAGTGTTTGCAATTCTGGTGTTGGTGGTTCTGATGAACTCAGAAGTACGTCACTTAAATTTTTTGATTTTTATTCAAAGTTGTTACCAAGTCCAATAGTTTATAAATTCGACGATATGGTAAAAAATGCAGCATCTGGTAATCATCAGTCTATTCATGCATTGCAGGAAATTGTTAAGAATGCTATAACTAATTTTGGTTCTGCAGTGAAAACTAGTGCCGATGCAACTCTCGATAGCTTGAATAGTATTAGTAAAAGTGTAAAAAAATAATATATGCTTTAAGCTTCATTATGAATGAAGGGTAAGAAGTAATGTGTTTATAGGCGGTCAGTTTTAAACTGGTCGCCTATTCGTTTTTAAAGCTTGCTATAGATGATTAGGTCAACCAAGCGCGTAAGAATGTCATCGCGCTCATCTTGAGGAATTAATTCAATGCAGTGATTTTGGGAGGTGTTTTTTAACATACTTAACAAAAGTATAATTACAAAATTAACTTTATCGATTGGTTCATTCCGTTTTTGATAGTATGCACTTAAAATTTTGGTAAAACATTCGCGCACGCAGCCAACCATATCCAGAAAATATTGGTGGGACAGGTTTTTATCCGGTGATGCGGTCTCACGAGTAAATATATTTAGACGACTTGCACCATTTGCTGATGTGAATAATTGATGAAACTCGAAGATTATCTCTCTTAATCGAATTTCCATTTTATCAAGCGAAAGTGTAACGAAAGTTCCCGCGTCAAAAGCAATTAATTGATCTTTCACTTCTTGTGTCAAATATTCAATAACAGCTTTATAAAGCTCGGACTTGCCACCAAAATGGTATGACACGGCGGATAGATTAGCACCAGAGCCTTTTACGATATCACGCACCGATACTGCGTCAAATCCATAGTCCCCAAAGAGCTGGATTCCTGCTTCAATTAATTTGTTATAAGTTTTATCCATGGTGCTGACAAGGTAATGTTTATAGATGGTGGATTATAACATATTTACTCAGAGTCTGCCAGCGACAAGATTTCTCACCTTATATTTGGTTTAACGATTCATGTTAAAATCTCTACTTATCAAACTCTTAAAGAAATATAATAAATGTCGAATCAAGATACTAGCTTAGCAATGCTTAAAACGCCACCGTATTCACTTGAAGCAGAGCAGTTTCTGATTGGTGGGATATTGCTTGAAGAGTACGCCTATGATTATGTTGCAGGTGTACTATTTCCAAAACACTTTTATCGTAAAGAGCATCAGGTAATCTATGAACATATTGTTAAATTACGCTCAGAAAATAAAAATGTTGATGCGGTTACAGTTGGTGAATCACTCAAGCAGAATAATCAATTAGGCTTTGTTGGTGGTGTGGACTATTTACATAATCTGGTTGATTCAACAACCAGCTCAACTAACATCTCCAGCTATGCTGAAATCATCCGTGAACGTTTTATTTTGCGCGAGTTGATTAGTGCGAGTAATACTATTGCCGATAGCGCGTATGCACCGCAAGGACGTAATGTTGATCAGCTTCTGGATGAGTCGGAACAAAAGATCTTTAATATTAAAGATTTAAACGCGAGTAATAAGCAATTTGCTCAATTTAAAGATTTACTTGATGAAGTAATTACTAAGATGATGGAAGCAGCTCAGCGGGAAGATAAAGATGGTATTACCGGAGTTGCAACGCACTATACTGAATTAGACAATTATACTTCGGGGTTACAACGCGGGGAACTAATTATTGTTGCTGGACGTCCTGGGATGGGTAAAACCTCATTTGCTCTAAACATTGCAGAAAATATTGCATTGAAGAACAAAATGCCAGTAGCCGTATTTTCTCTAGAAATGCCTGGGGTGCAATTGGTACAACGGATGCTAAGTTCTTGCGCGCGGGTTGATCAAAGCTTAATGAAACGTGGCGATGTTACCCACGATGAGATGGATAAGATTTTTATAGCAATGAATGAATTAAAAAGTGCGCCAATTCATATTGCAGAAACATCTGGGATTAATGTGATTGATTTACGTGCGCGGGCACGACGTTTGGTTGATCGGGTGGGTAAACTGGGTGTGATTGTGATTGATTATGTGCAGATTATGAGTGGAATTAATAGCGGTCCGGGTTCAAATCGCGCGCAGGAAATTGCTGAGATTTCGCGTTCACTCAAAACCTTGGCGATTGAGCTTGATGTGCCGATTATTTTACTTTCACAGCTCAATCGTGATGTAGAGAGCCGTACCGACAAACGCCCAAATATTTCGGATTTACGTGAATCTGGCGCTTTGGAGCAGGATGCGGATATTATCTTGCTGCTTTATCGTGATGACTATTATAATCGCGAAGATAGCAAAGAGAAGGGTATTGCCGAAATTAATATTGCCAAAAACCGGAGTGGTTCGACTGGTACCATAAAATTAGCCTTCTTAAACCAATATACCCGCTTTGAAAATTTGGCATATCAATGGGAAAATGAATACTAATGATTAGTAAAGTACAATTAAAAAAACGTCAGGAACAGGCTCGAGAGATTTTCTCTATTCTCCGTGAGAGTAACCCTCATCCGACGACAGAGCTTAACTATAGCAATGGCTTTGAATTGCTAACCGCGGTGATTTTATCAGCGCAAGCCACTGATGTTGGTGTTAATAAGGCAACCGATAAATTATTTCCAGTTGCTTCAAACGCAGCTGCTATTGTAGCACTTGGCATCGAAGGACTAATCCCATATATTAAAACGATTGGACTGTATCAGACTAAAGCTAAAAACGTAGTAGCAATGGCGCGAATTTTATTAGACAAACACAATGGTGAAGTTCCATCTACGCGCGAAGAACTGGAAGAATTACCAGGAGTAGGGCGTAAAACCGCGAATGTGGTATTAAATACATTATTTCATCAACCAACGATGGCGGTAGATACGCATATTTTTCGCTTGGCGAACCGTTTGGGAATTGCTAAAGGTAAAGACGTTTTGGCGGTGGAACGTGGTTTGCTGGCAGTTATTCCCGATGAATTTATGCTTGATGCGCATCACTGGCTAATCCTGCATGGTCGCTATATCTGCAAAGCACGGAAGCCAGACTGTGAGCAGTGTGCAATTACCCAATATTGTGATTATTTTCATAGTGGCGTTCGTGAGTAATACAGTTATTCATGCGCTTAGACTTTCTCCGGGGGATGACCTGAAAGCATCGCTTGCGGAATATTGTAAGCAACGACAAATTGCGGCAGCTACGATAGTCAGTTGTGTCGGTAGTCTATCCAAATTGCATTTACGTCTGGCAAGCGCGACTAAATTTTTGCAGCGTAGTGCCTTATTTGAAATTGTTTCCTTGGTTGGGACGTTATCTCCAGATGGTGTGCATTTGCATCTAAGTGCCGCAGATGACAGTGGTGCGGTTTGGGGGGGGCATCTGATGGAGGGGAATATAGTTCATACTACCGCAGAGATAATTATCATGGAGCTAATGGATTATCAATTTCAACGAGTATTTGATGCTGCAACGGGATATAAGGAATTATTAATTTGTGCGAATGAAACATAAAATATAGTACAATAACGTCATATACTCTTCGCCTTTGAATCTTGGACTTTGTCGGATTTCAAAAAAGACTCCTTATGTAGCGCTGTCTACACTGCGTCGTCTTTTTTTGCTAATCCTTCGCGTCCAAAAGTCAAATACTTCGAGTATATATCCAGTATCTATGGGGATGACATGGCTTCGACGGGGGTAGCGAAGTAATTAGAGCGCATACCGTGATCGCAGAACACGTTAAACACTGTAAAAAACTTAAATGCAAACACATTTAACAACGTAGAAGTTGCGTCTAACGACGAAACTTTTGCTTTAGCAGCTTAGTTCTGCTAGCGCTAAACTTAACTTGTCTATTGGTATAAGTTTTAGCGTCAAAGGAAATAGACTTTGAGAAGGACTGACCGCTTGTCCCGATCGAAACTAATAGCGATTAGCTCAGATTAAGCCTGTTAGGCCGGCGTTTTGTGAGCGAAACTCAAAAGACTTAACTAAGTATGTAGGACTCGTTATATAGGACTTTCGGACGGGGGTTCAATTCCCCCCATCTCCACCATATAACCCACTGATTTAAAACAATATTTTCAAGGTTTGAAAATTCAAGTTCGATATAGGTTCGATTTATATACCTCTCTATACCTAATAAATGTTAATATTTTCCACTAAAATTATAACCATTGTTTTCATTTTCTGGTATCCATCTACCATAATGTTTAAATAGCATCTCAGTATTTTCATGCCCCATTTGAGTGGCTAACCAAAATATATTTTCCCCATTACTTAATAATGTTGATGCATAAGTATGTCGCATTTGATAAGGGTTTCTATATTTAACATTAGTTTTGTCTAAAACTCTTTTCCACGCTTCACCAATTTTATTACTGCTACCCCAAGCTTTATTAGTATTTGGATTATGGAATATGAATTCACTGTCTTTTGTAAATTCAAGTTGATTAATTAATGCTTCTTTGGCTTTTGGCAATATAATAACTTTTCTAATCCCTGCTTTGGTTTTTGTTGTTTTTATTTCATTCTCAACTTTGGCTCTTTTAACGTGAGTAATGTTTTTTTCTAAATCAATATCAGACCATTTTAAAGCGATCAATTCTGATATTCTTAATCCAGTCCAAAAATTAAACTGAATAAGATTTTTAACTTGACCTTCTGCGTTATCAATAATAATTTGTTTTTCTTCTTCAGTAAATGGCTCTATTTCATAGTCGCTTTTAGAAGCAGTTTTATTAATTTCTTTACTAAGTTGTATTTCTTCCAAGGGATTAGTTTTTATCAATTTATGGCTTACTGCATCAGTTAATACAGCGTTTAATAAACTTAATCTATTTCTAATTGTTTTGGTGGTTATATCATTGTTGCTTTGCTGTTCTAACCAAAGTCTTATATCGTGGGATGTTAAATCATTAATATAAATATTATTGAAAAACTTTAATAACATATTATTGATTTTTTTATAGCCGACTAATGTTGAAATAGATAAATTACCTTTTTCATACATTTTTTGATAATCTTCAATTTGTTTAGTGAGTAATTCACCTAATGTAATTCTTTTTTTAGTTTCTGAGAATAATTTGGCTTTTGGTGATTTTGGAAAATGTGCAAAATAATCAAACGTTCTTGCATCGATCTCAGCTAATATAATATTTCTTTTATTTACAGCTCTTCTGATATTTTCTTTGGTGGGTGGTAATGAAATGGTCTCTTTACATTCGACATTTCTAAAAATAAATGATATTTGGATTGTTTCACACGTTTTGTGCTTTCTTATTCTTATACCTCTTGGGAGTTTCGTTTTTTCTGTCTGTGTCATAATATTAACTACTTAACAATTAAATGTAAGTAGCTATTTTATCACCATTTTTACTGAAAAGATTTGGTTTATCTGAAAAGAAAAATGACCGCCTAATTAAATTAGGCAGCCATTTTATCGTTTTCGCATAACATTGTAAGGTAAGCGTGAACATTAATCATAATTCTATTCATATGTTTTGTTGATACTTTAAACATATCACCGCCAGCTCGAATATCTTTTCTAATAGTGTCTGCTTTTAAACCTGTGTCTTTACAAAACTTTTCCAATGTTATCCAATTTATATTTGTGTGCATTTTGATTATTTTCATAATAGTTGCTTAAACCTATTTCTAGGACCAATTACTTAAATAAATAAAAAGGAAATACAAATGACAACACAACACCGTTATTATATCAAATAATATAATTCTTGTCATCTAAAATATGAATAAAATAAGCAAATTAATTTAATAACTGCTGCAATTAACAACGAATTTAATTGAATATTTTCAAGCTGTTATAAAAAGTTTATTTCTTTTTAGATAACATCTAAAAATTTTTAAATAAAAATTAAGCAAAAATTGTATTTTTCTAATGTGTACGTTAACATTCTGCCTAGAATTGTAAATTTTTTAAGATGAATGTATTAAGGTCAAAATGCAAGGTATTGGTGAATATAGGATTAAAAAAATCAAAAGAATGGATAAATTTGAAGTCCAAGCTATTGGTGAAAAAATTCTTGATTATGTTGAAAAAAGTAAGTATTCATTAATTTTTAAATCTAAAAAACAAATTTGCGATGAACTTAATTTAAGCCATTATAAACTTAAATTTTATCTTGAAGTATATAAAAAGTATCTAAAAGATTATAAAGATATAGACCTACACCTTAGACCAACATTTGGAGAAAAAAATGACTGAGCAAAATTGTAAACCCAGTGAATTAAGTTTAAATGAGCTGTTAGCATTTAGCTCGGAAGAATTAGATAATTTCTCAAAGCGGGAAGATTATCAACATGTTTTTGATAAAATACGTGTGGCAATCTACATTAAAATTGGTCAAGAACAATTACAAACAACATTAACTAATATGCTTTCTGAAACGGTTCATACTCTAGAAAGTTTGACTATTGAAGAACTGGAAAGTATAAAAGCGCAATTCTGTATATACCTATCATTAATTAATAAAATTGATGAAATTATTAGAAGAAAACAAAAAGAACTATCGACGAATAAAAATAAATCTAATAATTATATTGGAAGAGAACAATACAAAGGAAAGTCAGATGAAATTAAATCTTAAAAAACTAGCAGCTTTAACAAGTTCACTTTTAGTAGTCGCATGTAATGGTGGAGGTGGAGCTTCGGGAGGTGATACACCACCAGGACCTGGACCTAGCCCAACACCACCAGTAAATCAACTTCAACCATTAAGTTTTCAATCTATTGGAACTCCATTAAATTTAAATAAGGTTGGGGGAAATGCTGTATGGTATATGTTAGTTACTAATCCAAATAGTGAAAAAGTAACATTAAATACAATTGATAATAATACAAATAGTATTTTCGTTCAAAATGGACAAATGGGAGCTCAAAACTACAATACAAACATTATTCATCCTATGGATTATGCAGAGAGCTATAGTCAAGAAGTTTCAGGATATACAACAACTCCTGACTGCCTATCTTTAGTAAATGGAACTTCATTAAGTCTTTCATCTGGGCAATCATGTGTTTATAAGTTTCGTGCATTTTGGAATTCTAACTTAGATATGCCACAAGTAAATAATTTTAAAATTGATTATGTATTTTATTCAACAAAAGGAAAATCTTATTGTACTTCTGCATTAGGACAATGTGATTATTCAATTCCTTATAACTCAAATAATACATTATCATATCAAAGTACAAATATTTCTTCACAAGATGTTGTTGAAAGTATGTTGGGATTTAGTAATTTTTTATTTTCTGGTGATGGAAGCACTGTTTTAACATGGGTTCAACAAAGTTTGGCAGCAACTCAGTCTGTTTCAACTTACAGTGTTAATTATAATTCTACTACAAATAAATTAAGTTTGAGTAATCAACAGAATTACTCTGGTTGGACTCCTAATGGTTCATTTTATTTTAATTTCCCAATTGGAGGGTTTTTGAGTTATGATGGAGGTAATTTTGGTGCTGGAGGATTCAATAATATGACAACATTGGGTTGGAATCAATTAAATGTGAATGGCACAAATGGAACTATATATACAAGTAGTAGTACATATATATATCAATCATCAAATGGAGACTTTACTAACTCTTCAAATTATTCTATTGTAAGTGGGATTCAATATAGTGCATCAAGTTATAATTTAATTGCTTTTGATGAAAATAATAATATTGCAGTTTTATATAAACCTTCTACTGGACAAAATTTTTGTTATAATATGAATAATGGTGTTTATACAGAACTTTATAATCCAGCAAGTGTGCAACAAAAGTATAATTTTCAAAGCAATATGCCTCTAAATGGTAATTTGCCTGTTTTTAATGGAAAGATTTATGTAAATGCTGGTGGTTTGTATGGAGTTGGACAAAATGGAATGTTGTATTTAAATAAAAGCGAAAACACATCAACAATTAGGGTTTTAAATACAGTTAATTGTTCTATTTCTAGTAACCTTGATTTTTATAATTTTTCTATATCATCAGGTATTGCATCAAACATTAGTTCCACAATAACTGCATCAACAACAAATTATTCATTAATTAACTCTATTAAAGCAAATACTACATATTTAATTAACAATTCAAATATTTAAATTTAAGCCCCATTAATTTGGGGCTTTTTGTTTATGGAGTGTAAATAACACTTCCGCTTAATATATTCTTTAATCCTTCTGGTGAAGAACAAGATATTGATTTATTGCATGACAATGGAACCTGCATTAAACTCATTGAACCAAAATATTTACTATTAATATTAAGCTTATATGTAGCACCTTGTTTCATAAAAGATGTGTATGCTTCTCCAATTTTTCCTCTCTTCGCAATTCTCTACATTATGAACTAAATTAGAAGAATTGCTTGAAACGCTCATAAATTCGCTATTTTGACTTAATAGCAATTTCTTGCTGTCAAAATTTTAAACTGCATATAACCCACAAAATTATTATCATATTTTTTTCTATTATTATCACATTAACAAGTGTAATTACATCAGATGCTTAAATAAATATCACTTTAATTATTGCTATAAAAATCAACAAATTTTCACTTTTTTTCACTATTTCAAGCAAAAAAAACAAAAATCATTAAAATTAACTTATGAATTATTTTTATAAGGAAATTTATTATGACAACACAAAAATTTAACGAACTAGAATTGTATTTAATGCTGAGAATGCAATCTAAACTTGTAGAACAAACAAAACACACTGTTTTAGACCAGATTTTTAAGACAGGGCTTTCAGGTGGCAATAATGTTAGTGTTTTTAGTCTATTAGGTATTTTACTAGATTTACAAGATTTGAATGTATTAATTAATCTACCAGATACAAATGAAATAGACAAAGTTGATGTATCTGATTTAGTTTCCTTTATTGCTAAAAACTATTCAAAAATGAATTATACCAATAAAAAATTCCAAGCAACTGGTGATAAAAAAACAATACTTAACTGGATAATTTTAAGCACACAAACTTTTGAAAACAAATTTATTGATTTCATTGACTATTTACAAAATGACTTACATATCAGCCTAACTCTTCCAAGCAACACTATTACAACCAAACAAAAACTAAATGTGGATGATACACTGTTAGCACTTTCAAAAATAGAAAAAAGTTTAAACAAAAGACAAAAGCAACTTGATGAAATTGGCAGATAGTATTGATGGACCAATCTAATCTATTAAGTTTACTATATGCTGAAAATGCAGAAATTTCAGCATATCGGGAGAGGAATTTTGGCTGTTTGCACTTAATACAACCACATTATAGCTGTGCTAATACTTATAACCATATTAAGCAAAAAACTAGGAATTACTTAATGTTTGATATTGATAATATCCAAATAGACAAAGTTAATTTTTTATTTAATAATGATTCTTCACACCAAACTTTTACGTCTATGAATACAGCAAAAATAAAAAATGTTATACATTACAAGTATTCGTATTATTAAGTCATAATTTTATAGCAGATAAAATCAAAGGTATTTACAAAAAAATGTGTCTGTTATTTGGTGCAGATACACAATACCAAATAAAAACAGGCATTCATAAAAACCCAAGTTTCTATAATATAATTAGCATTGATGAACTAAATATAAAAATCCCAAGCAAAAATCACTGTGGTTATATTCATAATAGAAAATATAATTTAGATACTATTGAAAGTCATTTAGCAGATTTTGGATACTTTGATAACTTGCCAGAAGTTGATTATATTGAAGATTATGACAATTTTTTAACTGGCTTAGATATGCCAGATAATGAAGATAAACCAGATTTAAGTTTTTCATATGAAAAAATGACAGTTAAAATAAAACCAGTTTCAGATAGTAAGAAGCAAACAAAAAAAAGTAATGATAAAGAGATAGGAACTAGAAATATCACTTTATTTGAAAAAACAAGATTAATTGCTTATAGTATGTCAGACCATAGCTTTGAAACCATTTTACACATTGCAAATAAAGTTAATTCTGAATTTAATAAGCCATTAAAACAGTCAGAAGTGAAAGCAACAGCAAAAAGCATTTATCAGTTTATTATTAACTCATTTGGAAAAGGTAAAGTCGATCCATATAGCATTAATCAGAGAGCAAAGAGTGCAGAAGTTAGAAAAGCATCAGCAATAGAAAAAATGAAATTTGCAATTATTTCTTTAATCAGAGCCAATAAAAATATTACTTTTTCAGCAATAAAAACAAAGACTAAACAGAATATTAATACAATAAAGAATAATTTTGCAGAAGCATACAAACAAGCCCAAGATTATGAAGTGGGATATGCAAAAAGACAAGCACAACAAGAAAAACGATCTCAAAAAGAGTTCAAAAAACTATGTAAAACACTTCTAAACAAACCGATAAGGACCAGAAAGAAAAGAGTTAACATTAAAAAAGAGGTGCACGCTAAAATGGCAATTACTCCAATTGTTGCAACAAGTATACCGATTGATTTAATGCCAAATTTTGATACTTCGTGTGATTTTATATTTAATAATAGGAGGTAAAAATGTATTCAGAATTTTTTTGTGAACAAAAAGAACTATTAGCAGTAGTAGAAAAAAGACTTGATGAAATTAAATCAGTTGAAATAACTAATGAAACTATTACTAATGATGTGATTGAAGAATATCAATATTTAACCAACTATGTCAAAAACATTGCAAAATGTGCAAATGACATCAAGGGTTTATCAAATGAAATATTGGCAGATTACAAAAATTTAAAAGATTATTTAATAAGCAAACAAAAACAATTAAAAGGAGATAAAAAATGTTTAGTTTAATTTTAGAAGCACGAAATATCGTGAATAATATGATTAGTTGTTGTGAAAGTGTGGATACAGATATGCCATTAGCAGAAGCAATTAACTCTTATAGTCATAGTTATGAATATTCAGATTGTGAGCATAGTTTATTGCAAGTGTTGGCAGATAATCCAAGTGTTGCTAATACATTCTTAGCCCTAATAAATAAGCATAAATCAGCAATAATAAACTTCAATTTAGTCAATGATGCAATATATAAAACAGTTTTGCAAACGTATGGAGAGCAAACATTGACAGAAATTTTACAATGATAGATTTATAATAAATCTCATCATAACTAACTAATTTATAAATTTTAGGGTTTTTTATAAAATAGCCTATGATTTTATAAATTAGACCTAATCTCACAAATATTTTATAAATATTTTGTGAGATTTTTCATTTTAAAGGACTTGTCCGCTAAAATGCGAGCAAGACTTAAACATAGTTTAGGTCTTAGTGAGTAAGACCCGTTCCCTCTCTTAACTATCCCTATTACAACAAGGAAATAAAAATGATATTATAAAGGAGATACAATATGTTAAAAAAAAGAAAAGCAGGTATAAGAATGACAACTCAGGGCAGTAAATACAATAAAAGGGTTGAATTTAATCCAGGTGTAGCATTCAAGCATAATACTAGACAAATGAAAACCATCAACACAAAAGTTGATATAAAACCAGAATGTTATAATTTTATGAAGCAAGGTGAAACATTCATAACAAAGTGCCAGGAGTATGAAAAAATTTATACTGAGAAAACAGGGCAAAAGGTGCAAAAGAAAGCACAGCCATTAAGAGAAATGATTGTTATAACTGATAGCCATATAACTTTGGAACATCTGAAAACGTTAACAGAAGAGATCCAAAAACTAACTAAGTGGAAAGCATTACATATAGCCCACCACAAAGATGAGGGGCATTATAAAATGGTTAATGGCAAACAAGTAGAGCCAAAAGAATTTATAACTAACTATCACGCTCATATTGTATTTGAATGCTACGATAAAAAAACAGGTAAGTCAATTTTACTGAATAAAAAACAAATGTCAAAACTTCAAGACTTGGCAGCAATACACTTAGATATGCCAAGAGGTGAGATTAATAGTGGTAGAGTGCATTTAGAACCAGAACAATACAAACAAGCCCAGATAGACAAAGACAAAGCCATTGAAAAAGCAATTGAAGAAAATACACTAATTTTTGATACATTATTAACTACTGAAAAACAGAACAATAAAAATTTGAGTGCAGTAAAAGATTATATTTCAAGCAATTTGAATGAAACTACTAAAAGCAATAAAAAACTATCACTTTTAACGCAAGAATTACAAAAGACAGTTAAAGCATTAGAACAAGAGAATAGCTCATTAAAATCACTGAATAAAACATTGAATAATGAATTATTGGCTGCAAATGATGATATTGAAAAACTAAAAGAACAGAATACCGAAATAACTAACTACTTCTTAACTGCAAAAAAAGAATTAGAAGATTTGCAATTGATACTGGATACCTTGGGACTGGGTGAGATTAAGACTAAACTAAAAGAAGCAAAAAAGAAGTTTAAGACAGATTATGATAGTGCAAGGGATTTACTAAAAGCAAGTGGCATTGCTACACAACAAGACTATCAGGAACTAAAAACTAAGTTTACTGAGATTACTGAAAAACTCTCAGCACTAAACAAAACTAACATACCTGTGAAAATCAATGATATGAATATATAGCTGGGTGCAAGGTTTTTACTATTTCTGCCAATGGTCTTTTTCTCTTTTCCCCCTCAGGCCGTGGATGGCCCGCTGCTCGCTTAGAGGTTATTTATATACATTGCTCAGAATACTGAAGCATACTGGCAAAGATATAAATAACTAAGGGTATGGCAACCCCTACAACCGTGCCTCTTCTTCACATATATAATGATTATACAAAATACCATCCCGATTTTGACTATAATTTGAAGAATTTATAAAATCTCCAGTTGGTGATTTAAACGTGTAAGTTAAATTATCTGTAAATATAGAACCATTTGTCGAAGAACGTAAACTTTATGTAAAAAATATTCATAATAATAGTCTATTAATTTACATCTCTAATTGTGAAGTAATTATACCTATTTTATTTTAGATATAATTACTTTTTATGATTTATATTCCTCACTGATTGTTATAATTCAAGCCGTTCAGCTTCGTCTAAAAACTCATCCATGAAAAATTCAAAGTAGTGAAATAATTCTTCGAATAACCACATATTATAAATAAAAACTAAGCTCTTAGTTCTTTGCTCTTCAATAGATAAATTCCACTCTTTATTCATTTCATACCAATCTTTTGGTTCACCACCAGTTTCATCGTAATATCTGGCTAATGCAAACCAATCATTCTTACACTCTTTGAGATATTTCTTGCTTATCATGAAGAAATAACGATCAGCATTTTCTTTTGTTTCCTCTATCATCCTTTCCCAAAGAATACCTTCAACAACCTGATTTAGTATAATTTCAACATGATTTCGATCGTTAACCCTCTTTATGTCTTTAAAAGAATAATCATCTGGCAAGTCAATGCCTGGCATAAATGAGACATTCTCCTCTACAAATTTCACTAATTTAGCAGATGGATTAACTTTTTTATCTATCTCACTTCTTGAATAGTGATATAAAAATGCCCCAGTCCCCTGAGGAATATCTTCATCTCCTGATTCGATGGCTTTCCATAAAGTATTTGCTACTTTATCCAAAAACATTTTATTTGACATTAGGTGATAAACTTTATAGCCTAAATTTGTTTTTCTAACTCTTGGTTTTGGTGCAACTGTTTTCAATGACATAAAATATTTCCTTTTTAAATTTTTCTATATATCAGGGCTATTTCCCTTTACTGCATCACAATAGCCACAAATAATTATCAACTGTAAATATTTGTGGTTATTGTGTTCTACTTCTAAGATTGTGTTATATCTGTAAATTATTAGGCTGTTTTCCTAGCATTATAATTATCTGCTAATGATTGTTCAAACAGGTTTTTGATTGTTATATAATCGTATGTAGAGTATTTATAGATATCTACTTTATTGATAACAATATTTTGTATTCCTGTTGTTTTGTTATTTCCAAACAAGTTAATTTCATTTCTTTAGATAGAAATGTTCACAAAAGTAATAAATTGACTTATTTGCTGTTTATCGAATGGTTATATATTAATATTTAATTTGTATTTACTAACTAGGACATTTTGCAACATAAGTTTAAAGTCCGATATAAGTAGACCAGATACTATTACAACAGCCAGTATGCTTTTGCTTATTTCTTGTCCGAGCTCTTTGTTAATGTTTTCGAAAACAGAGTTGTCATAGTATTCATACCAATTTTCTTTAATATTTTTTTCATAAATTGGATGACATATAATGTCTAAAGCAAATTTGGCTTTTCTTTCAACTTTATATTGGGTAATCTCATCACTTACATCTGACATCTTATTAAATAGCCACTGCAGCATATGTATAAAAGAGATATTTTCGAAAAAATTTGCAACATTATTTTTATGTAATTTACAAATTGGATGTTTGTCTACACCAAGCTCAGTATTTGCGTTCATGTATTCAATGAGAAATTTAGCTGTTATTTCTGGATATAAGTCAAATATTCCACAATAACCATTTCTTTCACTCATGTTGTGGTTGACTAAATCATTGTATATTTTCTGTCCTAATTTCATAATATTTCCTTTTTAAATGTTCTTATAATTTTTAATTAATTTTGATTAGCATAATTTGCCATATCTTAATTAGACTGTGCTAATTATGTTATCAATAAATAATATTGATGCAAAATAAACTGTTATGCTGTCTTCTTGATAGTGTAATTATTTGCTAATGATTGCTCAAACAGGTTTTTGATTGTTATATAATCGTAAGTAGAGTGTTTATAGCTATCCACTTTATTAATAAAAATATTTAGTATTCCTGTTGTTTTGTTATGCCCTAAAAATGCTAATTCTATTTCTTTAGATAGAATATGTTCACAAAAATATTGAATTGATTTGGTAATTATTTTAAGTGTAATTTTTTGCTGAGATATATGCATTCTCTTATCAATTTTCAATTCTTGGTCTTTTGCTGTTGTTTTATTAAAATCTGATAAATTAGAAATATTCTTCAATTTTTTATAAGCTCTAGTATTATTTTCTACTAATTTGTTATTAATATATGTTTGCACTAGCTTATATATTGTCTTTGGGCTAATATTTGTATCTAAAACAGAGTTTATTACCATGCATATACCTAGAATGTCATAGTAAGTTAATTTGGTCGATAAATTAGCTATTTTTTGTACTTTATTCACTTTGCAGGTTTTAAATAATGTTTCATTTTTATATAATTTATAAATGTAGAAATTTAAAGCCCGATAAAACAGTCTTAGATCGATTAAATTATTATTGTGCAGTTGCTCTAATAAACTATTCTTTTTGATTTCAAAACAAAGCTTAGTTTTTTCACCAAATTTATACAAGTTTTTTTCAACATGTTTTAAATATGCATCAATATGAGCATATTTTTGGTTATTAATCTGTTCATCATTAATTGATGTTAAATTTGTTTTTACATTTTCTACTATAACTTTCTTTTGTAAAATATTAAAAATATTTGAGAGTAATTGGTTCATCGTTTTCCTTCTAAAATTACATGCTTGATAAGACCTTTTCTTATCATTAGGACATTATAATAACACTCAATAAATCAACCTGTCAAGTAATAAATATAATGAAAACAGTGTGTTATATTACGCTTTTAGAGGTATAGAGAGGTGTATGGAGGTATAGAGAAGCATACGTAAGTATAGGGAGGTATCCGTAGGTATAGGGGTGCATTCATAGGTATAGAGAGGTATGAAAAAGATGAAAAAAGATTAAATTTTGTTGAAAAAATATTAAATATTAATCTTAAAACTTAATTTAATTTATTAAATTATACCAGTTCTGATATAATTATTGTGTTATAGCTATTACTATAATATAATTAAATGAATGGAACTAATTAATAGTGAAATTATTAAAATTTGTAGGGTCTGCATTAAAAGACCTTAGCGCTATGCCTGATGGGGTTAAACTTGATTTTGGTTATCAACTATATAAAGCGCAACTTGGGGAATTTCCTACAACAGCCAAACCATTAAAAGGTTTTGGAGGTGCTAGCGTAATTGAATTAAGAGAGAATTTCTGTGGTGATACATACAGAGCTGTTTACACTGTAAAGTTTGAAAATACAATATATGTATTACATTGCTTCAAAAAGAAAAGTAATTCTGGAATTGCTACACCTCAGGTTGATATTGAGTTAATAAAAAAACGCTTACAGGCGGCAATTGAAATGGAACTTATTAATAAGAAGGATAAGTAAAATGACTGATAAAAAAATTACTGAAAGTTGCGGTAATATTTTTGCTGATATTGGTTTACCAAATGCAGAAGAAATATTAGTTAAAGCGCAAATTGCACACAAAATTGAACAAGAGATTAAGAACCGTAATTTAACACAGGCAAAAGCCGCAAAATTGATGGATATTCCTCAACCAAGAGTTTCTCAAATTATTAATGGAAATTTTCACGATATTTCTGAACATAAGTTAATGCATTGTTTAAATAAACTTGGTTATAATATTAATATAAAAATTGAACCAGAAACTCGTAGTGAAATTGGGCATATAACATTGGCATTTGCATAATAGTTATTAATTATCGTTATAGTATTATTATATTTAATTAGTCTGTTTATTTTATTGATAATATTAAAGTATAAATTACATGGGGGGTAAAATCCCCCACTTACACAAAACTCCAAGTTCGATATAAGTTCGATTTATATACCTAGGAATACCTCTATATGCTTCTTTGAGGTTGAGTTAGTGAGGGAATTTACAACGTTATAGTAATGTATTACAGTATGTTATGATGATGCTTAAATTTTTGAGAAACTAATTAGTGGAGTATTCAATTCCCCCCATCTCCACCAACTCATGAAGTTTAAAATTAATAGTAACTCACTGGAAAACAATAATAATTTAAGCTAATTGTGTTGTTTAGGTATCTCCAAAATATTCAGAATCCTCTCAGTCAGAGCACAAAAGTATTATTCACACTTATAATTATTAAATTTTGTTATTATTTTAAAATTAAATTCATTGTAGAATACAATAGAGTTTTACATTTAGATTTTTAAGCTGGATGTATAGATGAAAAAATTTATTATTTTATCAATTTTAGGTATGGTTTTTAATCAAGCTAATGCTGAGCGTTATGAGTATTTATCACGACCAACTGGAAAATATAGTGTTGCTGTTGCACAATATCATCTGATTAATCCAAATATTTGTCCAGATTATTATTATGAGAGTAAAGATAATTGGTTTTACCAAAATGATTCTAGGCACTGTCATAAATTAAATTTATATATCTATTACCCCACATTAGATAAATCAGGAAAATATTTAAGTTATTTTAGTAATGATATACAACAAATTAAATTAGATATTAAAAATAATGTTATTGAGTCTACTAATATAACTTATGCTAATAATTATATTAATCAAGAATCAAAAGTCACAAGTTATGTTTTGGATTCAGGATTAATTGCCAATCACCAGTTTCCGCTAATAATTTTTTCTCCTGGAATGAGTATTAACTCATATTATTATCAAAATTTTATCGCGAACATTGTAAGCAATGGATATATTGTTGCCTCAATTGACTCTGCTTATAACCAAACAATATATGATCAAGAAAAATCTAACTTTCTAGCCGCTGCGAACCCTGTTTTTGAGAGTGGTATTTCTTCAATCTGGAAAGCTCGTTCCAATTTAGATATTGCAAGCCTTGATATTAATTATGTTGTTAATATAATGCGTAAAAATAATTTAAAATCTCCCATATTGAATCATGTAGATTTTAACAATATAGGCGGTATTGGTCATTCACTTGGTGGAAGAGCTATTTATAATTTTTCTCGAGAAAATAATACACTATTCAGAGCTTCTGTTGCAATGGAAATTGGTCGTGATAAAACATTACTACAAAATAAATCAGTAAAAATCCCTTTTTTATTCATAAATGCAGCTAATATGTCAATTAGTGATAAAGAATACTTTGGTGATTATTCAAAGTTTGAATTGGGAGTAAATAATTACCTAGTAAGAATGAGCCCAAGTGAAAATAATTCAGCATATTCAAGTCATGTCACTTTTACCGATTACTCAACATTACGTTATAATGATAGATTAAATAAACTATATAATTTAGCATACAATCAAAAATTCTCAGAATCTGATTATAATCAATGGTACGGAACCGTAGATGGATTTAATTTTACCAATGATGTAAATAATTATCTGGTTAGTTTTTTTGATTATTATTTAAAACATAAATCATCAAAAATGTTTACAACTTGTAAGCCAATTAATCAAAATTCATTATTATATTGTGGTGAAAATAAAGGGGTTGTAATTAATTAACTGTGTTATTCTTTATCATCATAACGAAAGAAGTCACTATTTGGTGTGAACCACAGGCTAATTAACGACAAGTAGCTAAAAACTACAATAATCATTGATGGGATATATAAATTGTTAAATTGATGGATCAAGTAGGTTGAAAGATAAACCGAAATTCCGGAGAGCAGACCAAAAGAGAAATCATAAATAATCGTAACGCCGCTTAATTTATAGCCTGGTGGGAAAATACTATAGATTAGATTCAATATTTTTGACATCATCAGCCCAAGACCAAGCATACAGAAACATTCTAAAATAGCAATTGTATAAAAGTTATTGTTTATATATGACTTAAATAGAAAATACAGCATTATTTTAATTAATATTCCCATAGTTAAGTGCAATCTTTTACCTAATTTACTATGATAAATTCCACCGATAATTAACCCTAAAATTCCACAAATAAAGAGTGAAACTTGTAGTAATAAAACCTCTTTTTCTGGGTAGTTTAAATAGCGTTCTAAATAAAAAGGCATTGCGGTAGTGAAAAATGCGTTTAGACTGGTAATGAAAGTTAAAAAACAGGTAAAGCGTAAAATCACTAG
>JACCDG010949960.1_pt1 | contig 29904 bp, 26 predicted proteins | sample 7442471 | NCBI WGS metagenome assembly JACCDG01 (sample SAMN15323444, study PRJNA562643) | freshwater metagenome | isolation source: river surface water | place: USA:Blue River Watershed | collected 2017-08-17 | reverse complement strand
TAAAATACATTTACTACATAAAAGGACTTTTCATGGTAATTATTATTTTATTTTTATTAAAAACGTATCAATACAGAAACTTCTTTTTGCATGGATAAAACGAATGAATTAGAGAAAGTTCTTTTAGAAGCAATAAAAAGACTTGACATAAATATGTTTGAAGAATTTTATGTGTTTGTAGAAGGATGTAGTGATTATAAGAAAATCAGTTTTATAAAAGATTTAGAAATTGTATTAATTAAGTTCAAAAAATTAGGGGATACTTTTTTAGAGTCTAATTTAGGGGTTTGTAGTAGGTGTAATAAAGGTTGTTTTGGTTATCAGTTGATTGGAAATAATTCAAGAAATTATATCCAGATATTATTTGATAAAACTGAAAAAAGAATACAAGGAGTTAAAGAATGTACGGATTTGAAAACTACTAGTATAATAAAAGATCTAAACTTGAGAATTTATATAAATGATTACCAAGACCCAAATTCTGAAGAATTTGTACCTTTTTGAAACTGATTATAATTAGGTCAAACATAGGTCAAACATTTTTGGATAATATAGGAAATGTAAAGAAATCAAGTGCAAATAAAATAGGTGCTATATTGCTGATTAATAAAAGAAAAGAAGCAAAAAGCAACAGAAAGAAACATAACTTGAAGGGACTGTTAATCAGAGGGTCCTTGGTTCGAGCCCAAGAGGGGGAGCAACAATGATAAGGGTTTCAAGATTTATTTCTTGGAACCCTTTTTCTATGCGCAAGATTTGAGCAAGGTTTTACTGTCTTCCAACAAGAATTGGAGTAAGATTAACGATTAAAATTATATTGATTTATTAGAAATTGTTAGTTATAAACCCTCCATAAAGACTTTTATATTTCTTATAACCTTGAATAAGCTTCCGATTATTGAAAGGTTTATGAATATAGATATTACTTCCCAAAGGAACCCCCTATGATAATTCTAAAACCGATAGCTCTCCACGCCTAAAAATGTTAAGAGTAGATTTTTAAGTGGGTTAATTTGTGAAAATGAGAAAGTCTATATACTAATTAGCAAGAGATTTAATTATATTTGAAATAATATATGACGACAGTCGTAAAAATGTGTCCAATATCGGGTTGCTTTGTATGATTTTATCATACCGATATACTAGTTATCGGCTATTCTAACAGCGACCGTACAAACTTCAACAGAAGTACAACAAATAGAAAATAATTTGTAACTTTGACCGTTTTTAAAAGAGAATGACAAAAAAGTTTCACATATTACTCGTCATCTTGACACTTGGTTTCTTTGCGACGCCAACGCTGACTTATGCTTGTGGAACAAAATCAACAAAAACAGAAAAATCTTGTTGCAAAAAATCAGAAACCGAAAAAAATAGCAAAAAAGACTGTTGCAAAAATCATAAGTCTAAAAGCGACAAAGACAAAAATAGTTGTAACGGAAAATGCAATAATTCAAATTGCAGTTGCCCAACAAATCATTGTTCTTTTGCATTACCATTTTGGACTGAAACAAAAGTAAAAACCTACTTTGCTGAAAGCAAAAAAATAAAAAATTACTACAACGAAAACTATCTTTCTGATGGTTTTAAATCCATTTGGACACCGCCTAATATAGGCTAATTTCTTACCTTGACACCAGAGGTCTGTCTAATCGAAAGCAAAAACATTGCTTTCAAAATCAATTATTTATCAAAGTTTAAATTTTCAAAAAATGAAATCAATAAAAATATTGATGGCAATATCTGTATTGCTATCGTTCACAGCGTGTAACGCTCAAATCAAAAACGCTAAAACCGAAAGCGTAAAAATATACGGTAATTGTGGTATGTGTGAAACAACCATTGAAAAAGCAGGAAATAAGAGTAAAGTTGTCAAAGTAGATTGGAATAAGGACACCAAAATGGCAACCATCACTTACGATGCAAAGCTAACCAATCCAGACGAAATCTTGAAACGCATAGCATTGAGTGGTTATGATAGCGAAAAATTTCTTGCCCCAAATGATGTGTATGCAAAATTGCCTGATTGTTGCCAGTACGAAAGAAAAGCACAAACAGTTGCAAAAGTTGAAACACCAAAAACGGAGGTGAAAGAAGACCATTCGACACATAACCATTCGGCTATGACAGAAACAAGGCAAGATGTTTCACAACTCAAAGCCGTTTTTGACAATTATTTTGCCGTAAAAGATGCCTTGGTAAAAACTGACGGAAATACTTCATCTACCAAAGCAAAGGAGTTGCTTACTGCAATCAATGCCGTAAAAATGGACAAATTAACCACCGAAGAACATACCGTTTGGATGAAAGTAATGAAAGATTTGGCTTTTGATGCTGAACACATTGCAGACACAAAAGATGCCTCACACCAAAGAGACCATTTTATGCCCCTTTCAGAAAATATGTACGCTTTAATCAAAGTTTCCAAAACCGAAACACCTACTTACTATCAATTTTGCCCAATGGCAAACGATGGAAAAGGTGCCAATTGGCTGAGCAAAGAGAATGCAGTTAAAAATCCATATTACGGCTCTCAAATGCTTACTTGTGGTAAAGTAGTTGAAACAATTAAGTAAAAATATAGGGTAGCCGAAGGCTACCCTATTAATAATTTTAACGATGAAATTCTTAAAATGGATAATCAAAAAAATATTTATAAAAAACTGTTGCCGATAGCAATATTGCTATTGACAACTACAAATACATTCGCCCAAAAAGTAGTGCGTTATGACCTATATGTAAAAGATACTTTGGTAAATTTTGCAGGGAAAGAAAAACGAGCTATTGCGGTAAACGGACAAATTCCTATGCCAACTTTGACTTTTACCGAAGGCGACACAGCGGAAATTCACGTTCATAATTTGCTCAAAGAAGAAACTTCTTTGCATTGGCACGGTTTATTTTTACCCAACAAAGAAGATGGTGTTCCCAACCTTACGCAAATGCCAATTAAGCCAAACACTACCCATATTTATAAATTTCCAATAATACAAAATGGTACACATTGGTATCATTCACATTCAGGATTACAAGAGCAAATTGGAATGTATGGCAACTTTGTAATGCTTAAAAAAGCAGACGATAAAACATTTAGAAATGGAATTGATGATTTACCGACCTTACCAATAGTTTTAAGCGAATGGACAAACGTAAAACCTGAAAACATTCACAGAATGTTGCACAATGCCAACGATTACCCTGCGTTGAAAAAAAATTCCGTTCAGAGTTATGGCGAAGCCATCAAAGCAGGACATTTTAAAACCAAACTCAAAAACGAATGGAAAAGAATGTTGGCAATGGATGTAAGTGATGTGTATTATGAAAAAATATTGATGAACGGTAAACCCAGTTCTGACTTAAAAAGCATTGACGGCAAGGAATTAAAAGCAGGCGATAAAGTTCGTTTAAGAATTTCAAATGGTGGTGCATCTTCCTATTTTTGGCTTACGTATGCAGGTGGGAAAATTACCGTAGTTGCCAATGATGGCAACGATGTAGAACCTGTGGAAGTGGATAGGTTAATTATTGCCGTTTCTGAAACTTACGATATTGTTGTAACTATTCCAGCCGAAAATACGGCTTTTGAGTTTTTGGCAACTACCGAAGACCGAACCAATTCAGCATCAATGTATATTGGTAATGGCATTAAGCAATTACAATCGCCCCAACCAAGATTGAAGTATTTTGAAGGTATGAAAATGATGAACGATATGATGAAAATGAATGGCGACCTTGACGATATGGGAATGAATATGAGCCTAAACCAAATGGATATGAATGTGGTAATGTATCCAGAAATTACAGGCGACAGCAAACCCAAACAAAGCGAAAACGACCCAAATCGCTACAATGCCAATGCTTTGGCAGATATTGTTACGCTGAATTATGCAATGCTGAAATCGCCAAATAATACTTCTTTGCCACAAAATGCACCAGTAAAAGAATTAAAGTTTGAACTCACAGGAAATATGAACCGCTATGTTTGGAGTTTAGATAATAAAGTAGTTTCAGAAACCGATAAAATCCTTATCAAAAAAGGCGAAAATGTTAGAATTGTGCTTTACAATGGCTCAATGATGCGACATCCAATGCACTTGCACGGACACGACTTTCGTTTGCTAAACGGACAAGGCGAAAATGCACCACTAAAAAACATTGTGGACATTATGCCAATGGAAACCGACACTTTGGAATTTAACGCCAATGTTGAAGGCGATTGGTTTTTTCATTGTCATATTTTGTACCATATGATGAGCGGAATGGGTAGAGTTTTTAGTTATGAAAATCAAGCACCAAATCCATTAATTCCAAATCCAAAATTGGCACAAAGAAAATTATTTGCAGATGATAGAGCATTTCATTTTATGGCTGAAAACGATTTTGCCACCAATGGAAACGATGGAATGGCAATGGTTCAAGGCACACGTTGGAGCATTGGGACAGAATGGCGTTTGGGGTACAACGACCATCACGGCTACGAAACTGAAACGCATATTGGACGATACATTGGAAAAATGCAATGGCTAATGCCGTTTATCGGTTTTGATTGGCGTTACAGAAAATTAGAAACCGATGCAATGGGAAATGTACACGGAGAAAAAAACCTTTTTGGACAAACCAACACCAAAGACAACAGACGCCAGTTTAGTTTAGGAGTTGCCTATACTTTGCCAATGCTTGTAGTTTTACAGACCGAAATTTACCACGATGGGAATTTAAGAGTACAACTAATGAGAGAAGATATTCCAATTTCAAAAAGAGTTAGAGCATCATTTATGGTAAATACCGACAAAGAATATATGGCAGGTTTGCGTTACATTGTAAACAAAAACATAGGATTAACAACACATTACGACAGCGATATGGGACTTGGTTTCGGAGTATTTTTAAACTACTAAACCAACAAAAAAACGGACACGGACGAAAGAAGAACAGCCGATAACAAGGGTTTTGCAAAATTGGGGCAGAAGTGCTAAATTTAAGCATTGGTAATTCTAATGAACATTTGTGCTAAATTGAACATTTGTGCCTTGAATGCCCCAACTTCGCAAAGCCCCAAACCGTTATGCGTCACCCTATGAGCGACCGTGCTAACATTGAAACGAAAGAAAATGAAACAAACAATTATTCTCATATTGACACTCGGACTGTTTTCTTGTAACCAAAAGACAGACAAAGAAACTGCACAAGGCGATTGGATTAAAGGAACAGAAACAGAGCAAATCAAGACCATTGAAAAACAATTTCGTGGCTTTGACAATGCAATGGTTGAAACAGGTTATCGTTACCAAGAATTGTATTGGGCTGGACAAGACCAAAACTGGGAATATGCCGACTATCAAATTGAGAAAATTAAAATCGCTATTGAAAATGGACTTGAACGCAGACCTAAAAGAGCCAAATCAGCAGAACACTTTTTAACTTACGTTTTACCTGAAATGAAAAAATCCATAGAAAGTAAAGACACAGTAAATTTCAATAAAAACTTTCAAATAATGACTATCAACTGTAACAGTTGTCACGCAATGGAGAAAGTGCCTTTTTTCAATGTGCAAATTCCAATAGAAAGACAATCACCAATCAGAAAATAAAAAGCAATTGGTTACTTGTCAAAGTGATGAAGAAAAAATACTATTGCTAACCAAAGAAATGTTTGAGTACCAACAAGCAAGCATCGAATTTATCAATCAAAAAACACCAATGTATGATCTACAATGTGCTAAAGAAATTGAGCATATTTATGCCTTACAAAAATTACAAGCAGCTGTAGAACAAACCAAAAGAGAACAAAATCAAAACCAATTACCATTCAAAAAGATGCAAATCAATTGCAATCTAAACCAGTTTATTGATATCCATTACCAGTTTACAAGAGAGTTATTTGTAGATGGCAAATCAATGATTGATGGTTCTGTTAATGACTTGGTGGCAATCATCGTAAATTCCTATGTTGACAAAGACGGAAAAGAAATAAGTCCTGAAACAGTCAAAACAATACTCACTCCTTCGAGAACCGAAAAACGTCCGAAACAGCATAAAAGAATAGACATCGACAAAATGCTCTAAAACAAAATAGTCCTGAAAGACCATTTCAGGACTTTTGGACTTTTTACTACTTCTCACATTTGCATCATAACAATTTAAAACTTTTAAAAATGGATGCAATTATCTTCACAAAAGACCAGTTCACAGATCTAATGACAAAATTAGACACTATTCAAAGCCAACTTTCTATCAAGGCAGACCCAAAGAAGGAAACCTTTTTAGACAATCAAGAATTTCTATTACTGATGAAAATTTCAAAACGTACAGCTCAAACCTGGAGAGACGAAGGCAAAATTTCATTCAGTCAAGTAGGAAACAAAATCTACTACAAACTTTCTGATGTTGAAAAGCTATTACAAGAGCATTACAACAAATCATTTAAAGGACGATAGTATGAGCGATTGTAATGGAACCTGTGAAGTTTGTGTTTGTAAGACAGACACAAACTTAAAAACTATTCACTTTTCACTAATCACTAATTACTCCTAAATGGTAACAATATTCAAGAATTTCAACGAAGTTGTAGAACACAAAACAATTGCAACAATTTTGGACGAAATTAAAACCGGAAAGTACAAAACCGGCATAATTTACTTGCGTAAATCATTGGCTGAAAAGAAAGAGGAAGCATACAACAAAGCCAAAAAATCACTTCCAGCATTTACACCATCAGGAAAATTTGATGGTGGTCGTAAATTAGAATTCCTAACCGAATATTCAAAGTTTATAATCTTAGACATCGACAAATTAAGTACAACCGATTTACAAAAATCAAAAAGTATAGCTGCACAAAGTGAGTTTACTTATGCGTGTTTTATTAGTCCATCTGGAAACGGTTTAAAAATTTTAGTAAAAATAGAAACGCCAAAAACCGAACATAAAGAAACGTTCCTAAAAGTTCAAGCTTATTACGAGAATATTTTAAAACTAGAAATCGACAAATCAGGAAAAGATTTAACGAGGTTATGCTTTTATTCCTGGGATGAAAATCTATATCTGAACGAGAATTCAAAAACCTTTGTTACTGCAAATACAGTCAAAGTACCATTGATTGAAACACAGCCAGAACCTAAAACCAAAAACCCTGAACCGCTTTTAGATTACGATGCTATTTACAACCATTGCGTAAATTTTACTGAAAAAAAAGTGCAATTCGTGAATGGTAGTCGCAACGTATTCGTACACCAACTAGCGTGTAACCTAAACCGAAAAGGTATTGCATTAAATGATGCTTTGGGATATATTTTAACCGATTTTGGATATGATGAAAAAGAAGTAACACAAGCTGTCAATAGTGCTTACGGAAACATTCACGAGTTTGGTTCTTACGATAAAAAACTAAAAAACGCTCCGAAGGAAACCTCTAATGTCATCCTGAGCTTGTCGAAGGACCTCGAAGACGACGAAGACAAACCAAAACCAACCCAAATTGACCGTTTAGAACTGTTTTTATCAACAAGATATGTATTTCGCCACAACATCGTTTCAGGCAAGTTAGAGTTCCAATATTTTGGTAAAAAGAAATGGAATGTAATGAATGATTTTATTGAAAATTCAATGCTTCGAGAATGTCTTAAAGGTCGAATTAAAACAAACCTATCATCATTAAGAAACTTGCTTTATTCTGATTTCTGTGAGCTGTTCAATCCATTTGAAGATTACTTTTTTAATTTACCTACCTATGACGAAAAGAACGATTATATTACCGAATTAGCCAACACAATAACAACCACAAAACAAGACCTTTGGCAACAATGTTTTAAAAAATGGTTAGTCGCTATGGTGGGTTGTGTTCTAGACGATAAAGTTATCAATCACACGGTTATTGTCTTTAGTGGCAAACAAGGATTAGGTAAAACAACTTGGGTTGAAAAGCTTGTTCCCAAACAATTGAAAGAGTATTTGTTTTCAGGAACCATAAACCCAAACAACAAAGATACTTTAGTACAACTGGCTGAATGTATGTTGATCAATTTAGATGAATTAGAAAACCTAAACCGTTCTGAAATTGGATCACTCAAAGAAATCATTACAAAAACCCAAATCAGAATGAGAAAAGCCTACGGTCACAACAACGAAACAATGCCAAGACGCGCATCCTTTGCCGGAAGTGTCAACACAGCACAGTTCTTAAACGATAGTACAGGAAGCAGAAGGTTTCTTTGTTTTGAGTTGGAAGGCATAAAATACCAGCACGATGTAGATATTAATATGGCATTTTCACAAGCTTTGTTTCTTTTCAAAAGTGGTTTTAGATTTTGGTTTGACCAGGAAGAAATCAAGAACATTACAGCCAATAATGAACAGTATCAGTTACACAGCCCAGAAGAAGAATTATTATTAACTTGGTTTGAACCTTGCGAAAGAGGAAAGGCTAATGTTTTCCTAAATGCTTCTCAAATAGCAGCCAAACTGGCTGAAAAAGCTAAAATAAACATTACAGACGGAACAGTCAACAAATTAGGAAAAGCACTCAAGAAACATAATTTTATTCGTTTTAACACAAAAAATGGTTATGTGTATGCACTCAACGAGTTTAGTTATGAAGAAGTTGATAATAAAAATAAGGAACTAAAAGAATAAGTTCAACAGATAAAAATTAAGGGTGCAATTTGCACCTTTTTTTATTGTTTTGAATTGATAAGATTGATAACCAAATTTTGCCATAAACAGTTGAAGTTTTTTTCTTTAAAAATAATCAAGACATAATAATATAAATTAACGCAATTCAATAAATCAATACAATCAGTTTGCATCAAAATAACCAAATAAATCAGTTTTTTATAAAACCATAAAATAAAAAAATGTTTACCTCATTTTTTGCTTATCAATCTTATCAATTCATTCTAAAGCATCAAAAAGCAAATAAATGAACTTATGATTATTGTCAATTAAATAAAATCCCTATTTTTACATCCGTGAAATTTTTAAACTACATATTATCAATCTATCTTGTGGCACTATCGTGTTTGCCTTGTGCTGATATAGAAGTAAGCAGTGCAGCACATAAAGCTACTGAAATTGCTTCTAATCACGATGACCACTCACACAATAAAAAAAATGATCTATGTTCACCTTTTTGTATTTGCAATTGTTGTGGACAGCAAATCTTAAATTTTAGTCAAGAAATAGCACCTCAGTTTAGAAAAATTGCTACAGAAATAACTACTCAAATTCCTGCCTATAAATCAATACTTACTTCCAATTTCTACGGAAGTATTTGGCAACCACCTCAAATAGCATAGTGATACCCGAGTAATTTCGGGTTAGAAAGTTGTGACCTTTTCACAAATAATAGCAAAAGAAATTTTGCTAATCTTCTAATTCATTATACTATTTCAATGTTAGACAAAATCATACAATTCAGTATCAAGAACAAGTTTATAATACTCTTATTCACTTTGGTTCTAGTAGCTTGGGGAAGCTATTCTATAAAAAATCTACCACTCGATGCGTTACCCGATGTAACCAATAATCAAGTACAAATAATTACTACTGCTCCAACTTTAGCCAGTCAAGAAGTCGAGCAGTTAATTACCTATCCGTTAGAGCAATCGGTTAAAACAATCCCAAAAGTAATCGAGTTACGTAGTATTTCTCGATTTGGATTATCAGTAGTTACCGTTGTTTTCAAAGACGATGTTGATATTTTTTGGGCAAGAGAACAAATATTTCAACGGCTTCAAGCGGCCAAAGAGAAAATTCCTGCTTATGCAGGTTCTCCTGAGCTAGCTCCTATTTCAACAGGATTGGGAGAAATTTATCAATATGATGTCTATGCCAAAAAAGGCTATGAAGACAAATACGATGCAATCAAATTAAGAACCATTCAAGATTGGATTATTATTCCGCAATTACAAGGTATTGAAGGCGTTGCCGAAGTAAGCACTTGGGGTGGAAAGCTAAAACAATATGAAATTGCAGTCAATCCAAATACATTAAACAGTTTGGGCGTAACCATTACAGAAATCTTTGAGGCGTTAGAGAAAAACAATCAAAATACCGGTGGTGCATACATCGAAAAAGACCAATACGCTTACTTCATTCGTGGTGTGGGAATGGCAACAGGGATTAAAGATTTAGAAAACGTAGTGGTCAAAAACAGGAATGGAGCACCAGTGTTAGTTCGTGATGTCGCTACAGTCCGAGAAGGAATTGCATTGCGATACGGTGCTTCTACAAAAGACGGTAAAGGCGAAATTGTTTGCGGTTTGGCACTAATGTTAAAAGGTGAAAATTCCAGTGCTGTGGTTGATAGAGTGAAAGAAAAAATGGCACAAATCAATAAAACCTTACCCGAAGGAGTGGTTGCCGAAGCATTCATTGACAGAGGTAAATTAGTAGATAACGCTATAGGAACAGTTACTAAAAACCTATTGGAAGGTGCATTAATAGTGATTTTTGTACTGATATTATTTTTAGGTAATCTTCGCGCAGGATTAATTGTAGCATCGGTAATTCCACTATCAATGCTGTTTGCAGTAATCTTAATGAACCATTTTGGAGTGAGCGGAAACCTAATGAGTTTAGGAGCAATCGATTTTGGAATTATTGTCGATGGCGCTGTAATTATTGTCGAAGCCACGATGCACCATTTACAAAAACTCAAAAGGCAAAAGAACTTAACCCAATCCGAAATGGACAGCGAAGTATATAAATCGGCTTCAAAAATTCGTAATAGTGCAGCGTTCGGAGAAATCATAATCTTAATTGTGTATTTGCCAATCCTCGCATTAGTAGGTACAGAAGGTAAAATGTTCAAACCAATGGCAATGACAGTTGGCTTTGCGGTTATCGGTGCGTTCGTACTTTCTCTAACTTATGTACCAATGATGAGTGCAATGTTCTTATCAAAAAACACCGAACACAAAACTAATTTTAGTGATAAAATGATGGCGTGGTTCGAGAAAATATACACACCATTTTTAGACAGAGCATTACGTTTCAAAAAAGCAGTTCTAGCCATTTCATTGGCGATGTTTGTTTTTGCGGTTATTGTTTTTCAAAATATGGGTGGCGAATTTATTCCAACCATCGAAGAAGGAGATTTAGCCATTAATGCTACTATTATGACTGGAAGTTCGCTCTCGCAAATGGTAGAAACAACAACCAAATACGAAAAAATCCTAAAAGCAAAATTCCCTGAAATCAAAACAATTGTTACTAAAATTGGAAGTGGAGAAATCCCAACCGATCCAATGCCAATAGAAAGTGGCGATTTGATTATTGTTTTAAAAGACAAATCCGAATGGACATCTGCTGACAATTGGGAGGATTTAGCCAACTTAATGAAAGAAGAAATGGAAGCCATTCCAGGTGCGAATATCGAAATTTCACAACCCATTCAAATGCGTTTCAACGAATTAATGACAGGAAGCCGAAGCGATATTGCCATTAAAATTTTTGGCGATGATTTAGAAGTTTTAGATACAAAAGCCAAAGAATTGATTTCTAAAATAAATAGTATTGAAGGTATTGGAGATTTAAAAGCCGATAAAGTAACAGGTTTGCCACAGATAACGGTTAAATATGATTACAATAAAATTGCTTTGTATGGTTTAAATATTTCCGACATCAACAAAATAATTCGTTCTTCTTTTGCAGGCGAAAGCGCTGGAAAAATCTATGAAGAAAGCAAACGTTTTGATGTGGTAGTTCGTTTAAATAAAGACAATCGTAGCGACATTACTGATGTAAGCAATTTGTTTATTCCATTACCAAACGGGCAACAAGTACCACTTTCGCAAGTGGCATCCATCGATTACGAGCAAGGTCCGGTTCAAGTTTCTCGTGAAAACGGAAAACGTAGAATTACCGTTGGTCTAAACGTTCGTGGTCGAGATATAAAAAGTGTAGTTGAAGAAATTCAAGCTAAACTAGAAACCAATTTCAAACTTCCAGCAGGTTATTTTGTAACGTATGGTGGTCAGTTTGAAAATTTGGTTGAAGCAAACAAAAGACTTTCTGTTGCTTTACCACTAGCGTTAGGATTAATTATGGTGTTATTGTTCTTTACATTCAATAGTATGAAACAAGCGGCTTTAATCTTTACAGCCATTCCATTATCGGCAATCGGTGGTGTTTTCGCATTGTGGTTACGAGGAATGCCATTTAGTATTTCGGCAGGTATTGGTTTTATTGCATTGTTTGGTATAGCAGTTTTAAACGGAATTGTACTGATTTCCTATTTCAACCAACTCAAATCCGAAGGAATAACCGACCCATTACAACGCGTTTTAATAGGTACAAAAACCAGACTTAGACCAGTATTAATGACTGCTGCGGTAGCTTCATTAGGATTTTTGCCAATGGCATTATCTACAAGTGGCGGAGCTGAAGTACAAAAACCATTAGCAACGGTAGTTATTGGCGGATTAGTTTCGGCAACATTACTAACCTTAATCGTTTTACCAATTTTGTATTTACTCTTTGAAAAGGGAATTAAAAGAAGAAAAAAAATGTCAAATCCAATTGTAACAATACTCGTTTTATTAATCAGTACTTTTTCGTTTGCTCAAAACAGCCAAACAATAACATTAGAAAAAGCCATTGAAAAAGCGAAAGCAAACAACATCGATTTAAAAATTGCGGATAAGGAAATCGAAAAGCAAACGCTTCTCAAGAAAACAGCGTTTCAAGTAGATCCCTTACAAGTGCAGTACCAAGGCGGACAATTCAATAGTGTTGATTACGACCACAATGTTTCTATTCAACAATATTTTCCTATTGGTAAAATCACAAAAGCCAATCGCCAATTGCAAGAGGAATTAGCAAAATTGGCTGAAAAACGAAAAGCATTAACAGAATATGAAATTGAAAAAGCAGTATCATTAGCATACTATCAATATTTATATGGTGTTTCTATTCAAAAACTAAATAATGAGTTATTTGAAATTTATTCCAAATTCCTTAAAAATGCAGAGCTTCGTTTTCAAACAGGAGAAAGTGGGAATATCGAAGTCATTAGTGCTAAAGCCAAATCAAAGGAAATAGAAACCCAAAAAGCACAGTTAGAATATGACTTGGTGGTCTATCAAAAGCAATTGCAATACTTTGTTCAAACGGATGAAAACATAGTACCTGATGCCAATACACCTTTGCAATATGCCAATCCAACCGATTTGAATAACACTAAAGTAGAAGGATTAGTAAACGATTATTACACACAGCAAATTTCTGTATACCAAAAAGAGGCCAATACTTTTAAAGCGATGCGAACACCAAAATTAGGTTTGGGTTACTTCGGACAAACCATCGATACCAAATCCTATTTTCAGGGTTTTACAGCAGGTTTACAAATTCCTTTATTTGGTGGAGCTAACACCGCTAAAGCCAAAGCATCTGGGATAAGTATTACACAATCCCAATTAGAATTAGACAAAAGTAAATTGACTTTAAAATTACAGAAAGAGGAATTACAAAATGAGTTTGAGAAACAAAAAAGCGCCTTAGTGTATTACCAAAACGAAGGATTACAATATGCCGAACAAATCATCACAACAGCTCAAAAAAGTTATGCCAATGGTGATATGAGTTATTGGTCATACATCAGTTTTTTAAACCAAGCTATTGACATCAAAAAGCAAAATGCAGAAGCCGTTAATACTTACAATCAAAGTGCTATTCAATTGCAATTCCCATCATTCAACAACAATTAATATTCAACAATATGAAAAATATAATAATAAACAACAGTTTTAAAACAAGGATCAAAACCAATCTCTTGCTTCTTTCTTCTTGTTTCTTTCTGCTAACTTCTTGTGGAGAAAAGAAAACCGAAGAAACCCACGAAGAAGAAAAATCAGAAACTGAAGTAGCATTAACTGCGACACAATTCAAAACTATTGGTATCGAAACAGGTAGCATCGAAATGAAAAACCTGAATACAGTAATCAAAGCCAATGGTTATACAGCAGTTCCACCACAAAATATGGCGAATATATCAACCTTGATTGGTGGTGTGGTAAAAGATATTTATGTGTTAGAAGGAACTTACGTTGCAAAAGGTAAAACTTTGGCAACCATTCAAAACCTTGAAGTTACAGAAATGCAGGAAGATTACAATTCCGCAATGGCTAACATCGAATACTTGCAATTGGAATACAATCGTCAAAAAACATTGAGTGATGAAAATGTAAATCCACGTAAGACATTTCAAGAAGTAAAATCAAAATTAGCAGTAGAGAGAGCCAAAGCACAAGCAGCAAAAAACAAGCTGCAAGCGTTAAATGTTAGTTTAAGCGGTAGCACTTCGTTAATTCCAATTGTTTCGCCATTAAGTGGCTATGTGGGTAAAATTAGCATAACCAAAGGAGCGTTCGCAGAAACAGGAGTGACACTTTTTGAAGTGGTAGATAACAGCCAAATGCACTTAGATTTGAATGTATTTGAAAAAGATTTAGGTAAAATTTCTGTAGGTCAAGAAGTTGATTTTGTTTTAACCAATCAATCCAATAAATCCATCAAAGGAAAAATATTTGGTATTAATAAATCCTTTTCTAATGAAAGTAAAACGGTAGCCGTTCACGCAAAAATAAATCCGAGTGATGCTAAAGATTTAATCTCAGGTATGTATGTAGCGGCTAATATTAATATCACAAATCAAACAGTTCAGGCATTGCCAAAAGAGGCGGTTGTTAGAAATGGAGACAAATATTACATTTACATTCAAGAAGAACATCAAGAAGAAGCACCAAAAGTAGAAGAGAAAAATGTAACCGGAGGAAAAGAAGAAAGACACAATGAAGTTCATTTTAAAGCTATTGAAGTCCTTCCAGGAACAACAGATTTAGGGTATACAGAAGTTAAACTTATTGAAGAAATTCCAGCTAACTCAAAAATTGTAATCAAAGGAGCATTCTATTTATTAGCAACTTCAAAAGGTGGCGGAGAACACGAACACTAACCAATACTTTTAAGTTATGAAAATGAATACAGTAATGCCAAGTAATCTAATTCCTTTTTATAAAAAAGAGTTAGAAGCAGTTAAGGATAATTTACAGGCAGATAAATTAAATATGGCTTGGTATCATTTAGAAAGAGCACATATTATTGCACAAAAATATCCTTACGAACATACGTTTGTACATTGTAAAATGTTACAATTTGGAATGAAAATAAAAAGCTCAAAAGAAATTATCGGACAAATTCCACGATTACTCATTGGTGGCGTAAAATCATTTGTAGGTCAAGTCCCAGTAGGTAATACAGGTGGTGCTAATGTGCCACCTTTAAAACCAATGGAAATACCTATTGATATTAAAGAAATCTTAGAATTGAATTCGTAACTACTTTATTATGGAACATCAACACAAATACGATGCAAACGGCATACAAACCTGTTGCACACTCGAAGAAAAAATAAATAAAAAAACCGAGCATCATTCTGATGATGACGGACACGACCACGACCATTCAAGCGAAGAAAAATCTACGTTTCAAATGTTCTTACCAGCAATCATAAGTTTTACACTATTACTTGTCGCAATTGGTTTTGATAATTATTTCACACAATCTTGGTTTATAGGTTATGTTAGAATAGGATGGTATATTCTAGCATACATTCCAGTAGGATTTCCAGTAGTAAAAGAAGCTTTTGAAAGCATCCGCAAAGGAGAGATCTTTTCAGAATTTCTTTTAATGTCTATTGCAACTATTGGAGCTTTTGCAATAGGCGAATTTCCCGAAGGTGTTGCCGTAATGTTATTTTATGCAATTGGCGAAATATTCCAAACATTAGCCGTTACAAGAGCAAAAGCCAACATAAAATCATTACTCGACCAAAGACCAGACGAAGTAACTATTCTCGAAAACAATGTTGCTAAAACTATCAAAGCATCAACGTCTCAAATTGGCGATATTATCCAACTAAAAGCAGGAGAAAAACTAGGATTAGATGGCGAATTACTTTCAGATACGGCTTCGTTTAATACTTCGGCACTCACAGGCGAAAGCAAACCCGACACCAAAGCCAAAGGCGAAACCGTATTGGCAGGAATGATAAACTTAAATTCGGTTTGTCAAATAAAAGTAACCGTTGCTTACACCGATAGTAAACTATCCAAAATTCTCGAAATGGTGCAAGATGCTACCGCCAAAAAAGCACCAACCGAATTGTTTATCAGAAAGTTTGCCAAGATTTATACACCAATTGTAGTGCTTCTAGCTGTACTAATTTGTGTTGTTCCAATGTTTTTTGTAGAAAATTATAACTTCAATGAATGGCTTTATAGAGCGTTAATATTCTTGGTGATTTCGTGTCCTTGTGCATTGGTGATAAGTATTCCATTAGGATATTTTGGCGGAATTGGAGCAGCTTCTAAAAACGGAATTTTATTTAAAGGAAGTAATTTTCTTGATGTGATGGCTACTATTCAAAATGTAGTTATGGACAAAACTGGAACAATGACCGAAGGAGTTTTTAAAGTTCAAGAAGTTGTTTTTAATTCCGATTTCAATAAAGACGAAATCCTGCAAATGGTTAATGCTTTAGAAAGTCAAAGTACACATCCAGTAGCAACCGCTATTCATCAATATGTTGGAAAAATTGACAGTACAATAGTTTTAAAAGATGTCGAAGAAATATCAGGACACGGTTTAAAAGCAAATGTAAACGGAAAAGAATTGTTAGTTGGTAATTTCAAGCTATTGGATAAATTTTCTATTTCGTATGATATTGATCCAACAACAATCGTTTACACTTTAATTGCTGTGGCTTATGATAAAAAATTTGTTGGTTATTTAACCATTGCTGACAGTATCAAAGAAGATGCACAAATTACAATCGACAAACTAAAAGCATTGGGCATAAAAACCACAATGTTAAGTGGCGATAAAGATAATGTAGTACAATTTGTGGCTCAAAAACTCGGAATTACAAATGCCTTTGGCGATTTATTGCCCGAAGATAAAGTAAACAAAGTCAAAGAAATCATTGCTAAAAATGAAACGGTAGCATTCGTTGGCGATGGTGTAAATGACGCACCAGTAGTAGCATTAAGTAACGTCGGTATTGCAATGGGCGGTTTAGGGAGCGATGCCACTATAGAAACTGCCGATGTAGTTATTCAAGACGATAAACCAAGTAAAATAGCAATGGCAATCAATATTGGTAAGCAAACCAAAAAAATTGTTTGGCAAAATATCACTTTAGCATTTGTAGTAAAAGCAATAGTTTTAATACTTGGTGCAGGAGGTTTAGCCACAATGTGGGAAGCCGTTTTTGCTGATGTTGGCGTAGCATTATTAGCCATTTTAAATGCAGTAAGAATACAGAAAATGAAATTTTAGAGTTAGTTATTAAATTCAGAATAGATGTTTGTTGTAAATGGCAAACATCTTTTTTTTTAATAAGTCATTACCTCATTCATCTACACAAAACCCTCGTTTAGTCCAAGTATTCCTAAACTCAAGTCTTTGTTTGCTTCATTTCACTAATTACTATTTCAATAGCGAGAATATCTTTTTTTATTTTGTGGTAAAAAGGAAGTTTTGCATTTCAGTTGCCACTCCTTTGCCAACGCTCCAAAAAAAATTATGAAAAAAATCACACTATTATATTTATTAATCTCCCTAGTTTTTATTGCTTGTTCTAAAGAAGACACACCTCCTGAACCTACAAAACCAGTAGTTAAAGAACCAACTACTCCAGTAGTTAAACAACCAAATATTATAGATAAAAGTCCTAGTTACACCTATCCTAATTCCTCTACTACAGCTGTCTACTCTGATAAGTTTTTTCCAGGTTATTATTTGACTTTAGAAAAAATTGGAGATAAACAATACAATGTAAATCCGTATAATTTATCTAGTGCAGATTATAGATTATGGGATCCTTCTAAATGTTATCTAGATTACAATAACGACGGGAGACTAGATATGTTTGCATTTTTAACTAATTTTAAAGATTCTCCTTACGCAAGTAAAAATGGAAAATTTTTACTTGTTAACGATGTTCTAGGAGACAACCCCCAAAAGACATATACTGATGCAAATGTTAAATTTCTGCCGAGATTACGAACTATTGATATCAACAAAGATGGCAGAATGGAAGTTTTATTTTCAAGCGAGGAAGACCACCAATTGTCTGACGGTAGTTATGGTACTCCATCCGCTTTTCAAATTATATCTATCGATTTGTCAGGAAATATTTCAATTCAAAAAATTGGAGAATCAGTTTCAATACACGGGCAAGCGTTTGGAGATATAGATAGTGATGGAGATATAGACATAATAACTTGGAGAAATGCATATACCAATCCTACTAATATTGACTTGGGTTCAATGCCAATTTTATATTTGAATTCAGGTACTGGAACCTTTACACAAGTTGATAGTTTCAATTATTTTAAAGGATTAAGTCAATTAATACCAGTTCAAAGTAATGGTAAACGTAAAAATTATAGCGCAACTGCAATTGAACTTTTCGACTTAGATGCAGATGGTAATTTAGACCTATTGGTTTCCTTAACTCATAATCAAAAGAACTTACCTCCATCAGAATATAACCATCCCTCAACAAGGGTTTATTGGGGACAAGGAAGCGGATATTTTGATTTTGTGAACCATTTTACAGACTTACCGGTTGAATACTTAAATAACTTAAATATTGATCCAAATATTTATCTTACTCAATTAGGCTTTTCTTTTATAGATTACGACAAAGATGGAGATATAGACGTGATTACTTCTTCTACTCCTTTTTATGGAGGTTTTATAATACAGCTTTGTGAAAATAAAGGAGGTAGAAAATTTCAAGATGTTACCAAATCAAAAATCAATAGTTACCATTCAATGTATCCAAGAGGTACTCAAGTTCAAGGTACATTCCCGAATTTTTATGGAATTAGAGTTTATGATAAAGATAATGATGGAGATTATGATTTAGTTCCAGATCACGTTGCAATTTGGGATATTTGGAATTTTCCAATTTCTCAAAATCTTTATTGGGAAAATCAAAATGGGAATTTTGTTTTGAAAAATTAATAAATATGGAGACCAGAAACCATTCAAACGGGGAGTAAATCGAAAGTCCATATGAGTAGAAGAATTAAATTCAAAAAATAATGAAAAAACATTTCTTAATTATTGGGATACTAATTTTAGTTTCTTTCAAATCGTTTTCGCAAAGTGATTATACATTCTGTTACGGATCAATCGCAGTTACTATTTTTGATGGAGGTGATGCAGAAATGATTAGGTATAATTCTAGTGGAAATGCCGTAAGTAAAGTAAAAGGCACTTTTGATCTTTTTGGAAAAGGGTACTCAACCGAAGTATTAAAAATATTATTCCAAGGTACTGAATATAGATATGATTTGATTAGAGATGGTTATGGTAAACCAAGTAAAATATTTGATAATCAAATGAGAGAATATAACCTTTGCAAAGAAAAAAAAGTTAATTCCCAAGATAATACAACTCTTACAGGACATAATTTAAGTTTTTTCACGGGAACTTATTTTATTCCTAAGGATAAAATTAAAGTTATTATAAAGACTGTTAACGGAAGATTAAGTGCATCAGTATATAAAAATGGTCAGTTATACAATTTCAATACAAGTTGTGGTAAAATTTCAAATTTTGTCCAAGAAGGTGAACCTGAATATCGAGGAGATTTAACGGATATATATTTGACCCCAATAAACTGTAACGAAGAAGCAGATCCTAGTAGATGGAAACCAAACTACATTCAATTTAATAGAAATAAAGTAATTCCTATTAGTGGTCCACAATATTACTCACTCGACATATTTATTAGAAGTAATGGATTAAAAATAAATGGATGGGGTGTTAAAAAAGTAAAAATTTAAAAACATCTAACATAATCTAGAGTTTGAATTAGATAATTGATTTTAGAAAATCCTGAGAAACAAAAAAAATAAAATTGACTGAGTCGATTTAAATTTAAATAAACCATTTGTTAAACTACCTCCCAACTATGGGAGGTTTTTTTATTCCAATTCAAATCGATCTACTAATTTTTGGAAAATTTTCTAAAAATTTTTTCTTTCTGATTTTAGAATAGATTCCAATTTATGAGGTTTTTCCGCCGGAAATTTTTCTTACGAATCCGTCCCCCCTCTCAGATTGACCCAAATGCTTATATATAATTGGGGGTTTGAGGGAAGGCGGCAGCCCCCACCCGTGGATACCATCCCAGTGAAAAGATCTGGCTGTTTTTCTATAAATAATGTTTGACCCTATGACGTTAAAAAGAGTCTTCAGGTCCTGGAAGTTCATAAGGATAATGTTTGACCCTAAATGAAAATTCAAAAAAACTCCTGGGGCACTGGAGCTGAACTAGAATATGTTTGGCTTAAAAATCTATGAGAAGGTCCTGGGAGTGTGAAAAATGTTTGACCCAACGTATTCATAAGTCTTATTGTGTTTATTTTAATCAACATAAAAATGAAAGCGCTAAAGTTGTGCTAAAATTTATCTTAACCTTAGGCAACACGGCACTTTGGCTGTAATTTTATTGTGAGATTTAAATGAACACAATATGAGAGTAAAATATAATAGAGTATCAACATTATTGCAAACTGGTAATCGTTTTGAAGCTGATACTGAAAAATATGATTTGGTATTGTTGGATAAAATTTCAGGAACAGTATTTTTTAAAGACCGACCTGAGGCTAAAAAATTGATTAAATTAATTGAAGAAGGAAAAATATCGGTTTTAGTAACAGAAGAATTTTCAAGACTTGGCAGAAATACAGGCGATTTGATAAATACTCTTGATTGGTTTGAAAAAATGTCTGTAAATGTTAGGATAAGAAATCTTGGGATTGAATCAAGACCAGGTGGAAAAAAGAACCCTGTGTGGAAAATTTTATCAGCAACGATGAGTTCGCTTTACGAGATGGAGTTAGAAAATATAAAAGACAGAACCACTGTCGGTCGAATGGTATATGTTCAAAACGGCGGAGTACTGGGGAGACCAAAAGGTAGTAGTCAATCCGATTTCCAATTTATCAACAAATCTAAACACCAAAAAGTCATTGACTTTCTGAAAAAAGAAAGAACTATCAGGGAAATAGCCAAACAATTAGATATGTCCTCTCGGACAGTTTTAAAAGTAAAAACCACCGCATTAAAAATGGGATTAATCTAATATGGTTGAAATCGGATTCATATTATATTTTTCGACTTTGTTTATGATTTATGTGGTGATGACAATTAGAGATTCATTAATAAAAAAGAATAAGTCTGATAAAATCAGAGACCTGAAGATATCAAAGAAAAAAATGGTGGAAAACGTATTACAATGGTGTGAGTTAAATCATTCCGTTCCTAAGTATAGAGGGAAATTGTCATACAAAATCAATTATTACAGTCACTCCAAGGTTGAGGGAAGTTACTGCGGTTATACAAAAAACATTACCATCTATATAACCCCCGAGAAAAGAATCATTGATGTTGTGGACACTCTGCTTCACGAATTTCAACATCATATTGATATGCGGACACAGAGAGAAGTTAGACTATATTCAAAACAACTTAGTGAGTTCGGATATGATAAACATCCTATGGAAATATCTGCTAGGAAGTTTGCCAAACAACATCGGGATACCTGTTTTGCAACTTTTAAAAATAATTGGTTCTAGTTCACACAAGTGTCAATTCCCCACTACTTATTTTTACACTAGAACTACTTTTTATATTTCTAATTTATTGAGATATTAATACCTATAATCGGAAATCAGGTTAATTAAACTCTATAAACTAGGTACAAATTACCACTCAGATTCCTACGACAAAATCGCACTAAAACCTACATAAGAAATACGATAAAAAATAATATTTGGAGCAGATTTCGTTTTGTCAATTTTAAAGTATATATTTTTTTAAAAGCAAAATATGAAACAAAATTCGAAACAAATTAGAGTCCCGTTAAACATTGATTATGAAAAATTATTTTCTACAATCGAGGGTAAAGACACTTACAAAAAAGAACTAATTGACGCAACCTATGTGGTTCTCTCTTTTCTTTTCCCATCTAAAGATTACATTAAGGCAACAATTGGTTTTGAAGGGTTTAAATCCATTAATAATGTAGAGATTAACAAAATCATAAGAAACAGATTTGGAAAGGTTAAAAGTCTTCTTATGGATGTAAATTCTCATTCTTCAGGTGCTATTCTAATTGAGAAAAAAGAATACCAGCCGGGTATTGTTTCAATGGGTTACAAGTTAAATGATGAACTATTTTTAAACCCTGGCGAGAGATGGGTTGGATTAGGGCCAAATGCAGAGAAAAGATTATTAAGATATGAAGAGGAAGGAATTAAGAAATATGAGGACTTCAAATCAACGTACGAATTCCTCCTTGATAAATATGAATCTGATATTACAATTGATGACGGTGCATTTGATTATGTAATTAAACTTAAATCAGTACTGCTTGAAAGAGTTGCTAAATATGATGGAGACAAGGATGAAATGACAAAAAGAGTTAATTATACCATTAAGGAAATGAACTCCAAGATTCGTGCTATTCAAAAGAAGAATTTTAGACCTTCTGTATCTAAAAGTAATCATCGTTTGAACTCTGTTGTCACTACACTCTATAGAGAACTTCGGTACTATCTTAGAATCAATGGTAATAAATTAGTGGAAGTGGATTTAAAAAGTTCTCAACCGTATGTGCTGGGTTCTATTCTTACTAATAGTTTCTTCAGTGGTGATTCTAATATTGATTTTAGTCTAATTAAAATTTATCCTCAATTATATAATCAACTTAATTACATTGTTTCTAAATCTACTACTGATACTACTTCTCTTATTGGTAATTCCCTATATAATAATAAAAAAGGTTTCCCGAAGTACTTTATGACTGGCGGGTTAGATTTTTGTAAAGAAGTTCAAACTTATAGAAATCTTCCCTTTAAAGAAGGGTTCTACCCTCATCTGAATAACACTTTTTTAAATGGAGATTTTGAAACACAAAAGGTAAAGGATAATGTAATGTTATTACTGAACTTTCAGAATTTAAGGGCGAGAAATCATATCTCTTTAATTCAAAATTTTAAAAGCTATTTTCCGAATATTAATTTGTTTATTGAAAGTTTAAATAATTTTAAAAAGTTGAAGTCTACGATTGCTATATTGATGCAAAGGTCAGAATCCTATTTGTTTTTACAAGTTGGTTGCAAAGCAGTAAATGAACGATTACCGGATGTCCCTTTTCTTACTATTCACGATTCTATACTAATTGAGGACAAATATTCTGAAGTAGTTACTCCAATCCTGAAGCAAAGTTTAAATTCACTTACAGGTTTTGAAACCGGTATTAACGTCAAAGAAATTTCTGACCCAATGACCACATTAGAATTTGATGTTGAAGAAATTTGGAATGATATAATAAAGAAGTAAGTATAATATTTTTATTATATTTATGACAACCAAAAATATTCGATAATGAAAGTTTATATTACATCGACACCTGATTTTGAAGTGTCCAAATTGAAAGAAGTAGTTGATACATTAAATTTAACTGATGGTATCCTTGAATTTATTCAAACAGCACCTTTGACAAGCAAACAATTAGGTTTAGTTGACAAATCATATAAAACAATAAGTGATGATGAAATTTTATCTTTCACTCAGTTATTTGATATATGTGAATGGCATAGAACAAATCTTGATATCGATGATGATTCCTTTTTGGTGATGATAACTAATATGAATATTGCTGATGAATGGTTTAGTGCATTCAGGGGTAAAAATATATTTGTGGATGGGAAAAACTGGAATCATTTCACAGATAAAGATTCTAAATATGGTATTTCACATCAAATAATTGAAAATATATTTCAATCATTGATAAGTTTGAGAATAGATGGGGAATTGGACGAACTTATTCACTTGAAACCGAAAGGTTGTATTAATGATTTTTGTGATGATAAAGATGATATTACTCTAAAATTTATGACTGCCCATATATGTCCTAAATGTATGGAAAGAGCAAATGAAATGATAGATAATCAACTAATAATTATTCATATTAAAAATTCTCTACGAACACTAAGAGATGTTTTTAATAACGAGAGTGAAAATGTTGAACAAAATCTACCACCAGTTATTATAAATGAGGAAGGTAAAGTGTTAATTGGCAACTTAGATTTAGATCTTCAAGAAGTTCATCAGGCGATTTATATTTTCTTTTTATCAAATCTTCAAGGTGTTGAAAAAGAAAAAGTCCACGAAAATGCTAATAAAATATTTAACATTTACAAAAAAGTAAAAAAAAGGACCGCATTAAAAACCCCGATAGGAAATATTTTTGGGTATAAAATAAATAAACAAATCAATAAGAATAATGTTTATTTTATTGATAGAAATGAGCAATTTGACAGACTCTCTACTGTTCGTTCAAAAATTAAAGACAAGATTGTTCAAAAATTAGGCGAATCCTTTTTAAAATTTTATAACATAAATTTAGTAGAAACAAATACTCCTGAAATTTTCAAAATTGACATTCCTGAAAATAAAATTAATATTCACTCTAAATTCAATGATTTAGCGGAATAAGTTTCATTAGTCAATCTTGACTAACCCATAGTCAAAAAAATTTTACTGCCCTGTTTTTACACGTTGTTCTACGTTTGTCCTCGAATTAATAATCAAACAATTAATTATGACGACAACATTAAAAACATCCGTTAAAAAAGAAACTCAAACTTCTTTAAATTTTGTAGACACACAGGTTTTAAATAAATCTGTGTTGTCATCAAAATGCAACAACCACAAACAATCCAAAAAAGGATTCAAGATTCAGATTTCTTCTTTTGAATCATTTACACCTTTCTCACTTTCTGTTTATTTCAGAAAAAGTAATTCCCGGTTTAAAGTTTCTCTAAGACATAATCAGTCTTTTAGGGATAATCAACACTATTCATTTAACGTAGAACCTAAAGTAATTCAATTAATTCCGAACTAACGTACAGAAATCACGATTCTGACGGTACAAGGTATTTTAAGAATCCATCGGCTATATAATAGTTTGGTGTCGTAAAAGTCAATGAAATATTAAAACAATAAAAAATTCAAAAATGAAAAGAGTAATAAAAACAGATTCAATTTTTAAGGAATACAAAGATTTCGATTATCAATGGCATTTTAATGCAGTAACAGGAGAATTAACATTTTTAAATAACCAATTAAATAACAATTAAGATGAACAATCAAGTAAAAAAAGTTAGAGTATCGGATTTAGAAATTCACCCAAAGATTTCACCAATTATCCAAGAGAAAAATTTATCGATGATGAATTACACAATGAAAACGTTTGGACAGAATAAACCACTTTCAATTGTAATTAGAGATGGTAAAAAATATGTGGTTGATGGCACTTCTCGTGCAATTGTTGCTGATTCTTTGGGATTAGAGTTTTTAAATTGTGAGGTTTTAGAAATCTCTGAAGAGGAAATTTTGGAATGGAGAATTCGTACTAACCAAAAAATTAAAACAAGTATGATTGAAAAATGTTTAGAAATTGAAAATTTCTTAAATATTCTTGGAAAATCTCAAGGTAAGAAAAGAGAAGCTTTAGGTTTTCAAAATCAAGACTCCGATGAAGAGTTTGGATTAGCTGGAAAAGATAGATTCCAAATTGCCTGTGTGGTTCTTGGTTTAGATGTAAAACCATCAACATTGAGAAAATTGATGCACGTTTTTTGGGAAGAATATTATAGTGAAAAAAACACTGGTACTTTAAAATTGTTGGATGAAGGTAAAATTTCCATTAGTAAGGCTTATGATTTATTAAATGTTAAAGAAACAAAATCTGAAAAAAGTGAAAATTTTAAAAGATTAGATTTTGAATCAAAATCCTTGGATGTAAATTATAAATTATATAATACTTCGTCAATGAATATGGAAGCAGTAGAGGATAACTCTGTGAATCTTTTTACGGATTCTCATCCATATTCTCAATTGAGATTGTATCGTAACCAAGATATTCTTTCTCACGGACAAGAGTCAACCGTTAAAGAATATGTTTCAAACTTTGTGAAATTCTGTAGAGAAAAAAGAAGAAAATTAGTTCCTGGAGGTGTTATGGTTACTGTTTTGGGCGAGACCTACAGAAATGGATATCAAGGAGTTTGTAGTAAAGTTGAAGTTGCGTTAGAAGAGGATGGTTGGGAATTAATTGATGTTAATATTTGGGAAAAATCAAATCAAAAATATACTCCACATCCATTACGATTCGTAAATGCTTATGAAAGAATTATTGTTGCTCGTAAACCTGGTGGAGAGACTTATTTTCAAGAAGTTATGAAGAAGTCTTCGACTAAAGATTATAAAGCTACAAAAACTAGTAATGGAACTTTTTATATGGCATCTCCTGAGTCTTGTATTTCTAATGTATTTAGAACTTCAGTTCATCAATCTTCTGAATTGAGAGTTGTGGATAATGACTTTCAACACGACGCTCCTTGCCCTGAAAAAATCTATGAATATTTCATTAAAGCTTACTCTAAACCTGGTGACACTATTTGCGACGGATTTGTAGGTTCGGGTACAATTGGTATTGGATTATCAATGGGAAGAAACGTGATTGGTTATGACGTTGACCCTGTATCTATCAAATTCGCAAAAAAGAGATTTGATAAGATTTTAGAAGAAAAAAACACAACAAGTGTATTAAGAATTGCCGCATAGTTTTCAATAAATTAATGATTCACATTTTCTTGTGATTTAATACCCCCTTTCTTTTCGTGAATTGAATTTACGCACCATTAACTTGGTGGGTCAGGGACTTTTTATTTCAAATTTTAACTTAAAACTAACCGGGGTTATGTAATATAACCCCACTTTAAAACCCCGTGGATGGGAGTTAATCCACAAAATTATTATGAAAAAATTAAAGAAAATTTCTAGTCAAGATTTAGTAAATGAGTTGATTAAAAGAGGAGATGATTTTTCTACATTTTATCCCAATTCTAAGATTACTAGTCCATCAAATTATCTTGAAATTCCCTTTGAACACATTTTGGAGATGACATCTTGCGATGAGGAGTACACAGAAGAATTTTTTGATGAAAATTTTATGTCTGTATATAATTCAATGGATTGGAATGACGTCCGTGAAAGAGCATTCATCTATGTCATTGATTTTATCATCTTGACTTTAAGAAATAAGTTTAATAAATATGACCCTTACAACGAAGAAGTTTGGGAAGTAGAGATTTAAAATTGAAAAAATTAATCCTAAAATTTCTTTATTAACTAAAAAGGCTGTAGCCTAGCTTCAGCCTTTTAAAACAAAAAAGATGGTAAAAGAACCACGTTACTTAACAGTAAAAATGTTAGCGGAGTACTTGCATATTTCCACCTCCAACATTTACAAAAGAATTACAGAGAACTCCATTCCTCACATTAAAATGGATAAGAGAGTATTATTTGACAGGGAACAAATCGATTGGTGGATGTCCAATGGTTGTCAATTTCAAAGCGAATTCCCAACACTAAAAACAGCATAGAATTATGGCAACATTTACATTATTATTAGACACAAGAGTTAAGAAAAAGAATGACCAATACAATTTGTCGATTCGAGTTATTAGTGGTTCAGAACAGATTTATTTGAATATCTCACAGATGACCAAGGAGCAGTACAATCAAATTTTTGTAAAGAAAACAATGGACAAGATGAGTATTAGTTTAAGAGAATCCTGCAATGTAAGATTATCCAAAAGTGAGAGAATTTTTACGAGTATGAAACCATTCGAGAAGCAGAAATTCAGAAAATTGTTTTTTGAAGAAGATGAGGAAGAATTCCAATCAATAATGTTGTCAGATTTGTTTGATAGGTTTGTTCAAAACTATACCAATCTTAAACCGCAAACTCAGAAACACTTTAAGTATTCGAAATCAGTATTTGAAACTTTCAATCCTGGAATGAGTGTAACTGAGGTATCAGCGGTTTTTATCAATCGATTTGTCAAGGAGAGAATGGAATCGGGTGTTAGTCAAAGTGCCGTAAACTCTAATTTACGCGATTTACGAAGAGTGATTAATTATTTCATTAATGAGGAAAAGGTTATACCTGAATCGTATCAATATCCTTTCGGAAAAGGAGGGTATAGTATTCAAAATTTTTTCCCAAGAAAGTTGGTTATGACCAATTCAGAGATTGCCAGTGTTATTGAGTTGAAAGAGTTTAACTCCAAACAGGAGGAGTACGCAAGAGATATATGGGAGATGTTGTACCGATGCAACGGAATTAACTTTGCTGATTTACTTCGAATGAGATGGGACAATATTCAAGGTGAATACTTGATTTTTTTCAGAAAGAAAACAGAGACCACTCGAAAGAGTAACAAAAAGGAAATTGTAGTTCCACTTTCTCCAAAATTAAAGGATTTGATTGATAAGATTGGCGTGAAGGATAGTCCATTTATTCTTGGTAAGTTGAAAGACGGATATTCTGATTCGATGTTTGAAAATAAAAATCATAAATGGAAGAAGATTGTAAATCAAAGATTGGATGAGATTTCGAAGCGATTGAATCTGTCGATACCATTGAGAATTAAAAATGCACGAGATTCTTATGCAATGACATTAAGACGAGCCGGGGTATCTAAAGATAATATAGGGGATATGTTAGGACATTCGAATTCTATTGTAACGGAGCATTACTTAGGGAGTATGAATCCTGAGACTACATTTGACATTAACAAACACCTTTTGTAAGGTGTTTTTTTTATGTTAACACTCAATATTGAATGTGTGTTTAATATTTAATATCACCAAAAGCAGGTATGTGATTTTCTGATAATAAATCTTATCATTGTAGGGATTTATTAACTAACCCCATCATTACAATGAAAAAAATAATCTTATGTCTGATAATAATTACATTATTAGTTCCAAAACAAGCACAATCACAAAACAATAACACTGCAGCAATTGGTGCAATTGCAGGAGGACTTTTAGCAATCGGTGCTGGAATTGCGGCTGTTGAAGAAATGAAAGAAAGAGCTGAATTAACAGCTACACAATGGATTTTAGCTAATCACCCTGAACTAACTACTTTTCAATTAAAGACTTTAGATTTTGATGGTAAAAAACTGAAAGATATGTCAGCTACGTCTGTAATATCATTCAAACTTCAGGAGTTTACTCCGTCTGACGACCCAGCACTTGATGGAAAAAAACAAGTCCTTTTTGGTTTCACAAGTTATGGTTGGATTTCTGAACAAGGAATTGATTTTAACAAGGTAAAGTGGTTCTTAATTGATAGTAAAGAATGGACTAATATGATGGTAGCTTACGCTAAAGTATCGTCTAAGGAGAAAAACGAAACTGTTCTGAAAGAAAAATTAGAGAATGGAATTATCGTTAATAAAGGAATTAAAGTGAAAGGAAAATTAGAAGTTCCATTTTACAAATTAGGAGGTGATATGTATTTAAGTACTGATTATTCTCCAAAAATGAAATTTGTTTATAATGAAAAATCATTGGGAATCTTTTTAAAATCGACAGGGGATTTAGTTCAAATCGGCAGAGATGATATTATTAAAACTCACGAATTTTTCTTTAAAAACGAGTAGTTCCAAAACGAGCAAGATTTTAAGCAAGGGTTGGTGTAAATAACTCACTAATATTGACAAATAAAGGAGATTAACCAAATGTTAAAACCCTGAAAGTCAATGATAGTAAGGTCTCACAAAAACCCTTACCCACACTGTTAATCAGAGGGTCCTTGGTTCGAGCCCAAGAGGGGGAGCAGGTTAAAAGCCTCAGCTATTACTAGCTGGGGCTTTTCCTTTTTTCAGATATTTTTTTATCCAACCATTTATCCAACATTCTTTATTTTAGTAGGTACAAAAACCTAAAAAAGTTGAAACT
>JACCDG011496300.1_pt1 | contig 29908 bp, 24 predicted proteins | sample 7442471 | NCBI WGS metagenome assembly JACCDG01 (sample SAMN15323444, study PRJNA562643) | freshwater metagenome | isolation source: river surface water | place: USA:Blue River Watershed | collected 2017-08-17 | reverse complement strand
TGTTCGGCATATTTGTTTCAATCCAGTCGACTAATTTTTTTGGTACCTGTAATTTTTTTATGTAATTAATCAAATAAGCTCTACTTAAAATTTGTTCAGTGTCAATTTGCTTAAATTCGGCACTACCAAAAAATCCGCTTGTGCCGAATGAGTCAATCAAAGCTAAAATTTTCAAGTTATTTTCCCAATTTATTCTATTGGTGTTTCCAGATATATCGGATGTAATTGTGTTATCATTAAATAATGATTCATCCAATTTATTAACGTTAGTATTAGTTACTTCATCATCGTTGTTACTATTTGTATTTCCCATTAAAATAAATAAACTTGATTCACATCAATAATTATTAAAATCAATTTTTTACTTTTGTTCATTTTGCCCATATGGTAAGCTAACGCTTTCAATCCATTCGGTTAGTGTTTTATAAGAATCTGCATTTTTTTCAGCACAAACTGTAATATAATCATCATGTGAACTTAGTGTTCCAGAACCAAAAATTGTAAATCCATTAATATCAGGAGTTAATAAAGTTACATAGTATTTTCTTTCTTCAACTGTGACATATTTAATGGTTGAAGTATTAACAATAAATTTTCCAAGTTTTAAGAATTGGCGCATTAAAAATTGGTATTAAAATGAGGTTTTAATGAGTTTGTTTATCAATTTTTTCCCAGTTTATAATTTTATCAAAATTTTAAACATATAAAAACACACGGAAAAACCATAACATGTTTATAATTTTGGAAAAAATAAATAAGACTAATAAATGTTTTCCAAAAAATCATAAACCACATGGAAATTCCAATAAACATTTTATGTAAATACAGTACATGTTACAATTTATATATTTGAATAAACAAATTTGATTATAACAAAATGGAAATAAGTTTAAATGCCTCGCGCGCGCGAGACAATTTTTACAACATGTTTATTATTTTTTTCCGTTTTTAACTAAATTATAATAAACAACCAAATTTTATAATATTATTTTGTAAGTTGAATTTATGGAAATTTGTTTATTACATGTGGAAAGTTGGTTTATTTAAATTGAATATAAATTTGATTAACTGGTTTAATAATTCCATTTTAATAAACAATGTTTATTGGAAATTTCCACTGTTTTTTTATTTTTATTTAAAAACAAATTATTTATTAAATTAATGGAATATATTTGTGAAAAGTGCAATAAAAAATACTATACAGAGTCTGGATTATGGAAACACAATAAAACATATCATAATAAAAATAAACCAGTTGTAAATAAAGAAGATAAAACATATACATGTGTATATTGTGATAAGCAATTTGAATATTATCAAAGCCGGTGGCGTCATGAGCAAAAATGTAAGGAAATTAACAAGAAACCACTAACTGAAAAAGTAAAAGAACTTATTGAAGAAAATACAATTCTCAAATTAAAAACAAATAATCAAAATATTGTAAATAATAATACAATAAATAATACAAACAACACAACAAATACAACAAATTATTTTGTGATAAATAATTTAGGTTCTGAATCAATTAGTCACTTAACATTAGAAGAACAAGTAAAAATATTAAACAGTGGTCCAAATGGACTTTTTAAATTAATCGAGACAGTAAATTTTAATAATGCTAAACCAGAAAATCACTCTTATTGTGTAACATCACTTAATGGAACTCACGCTAATGTACTTGATAATAATACAAATAAAATAATTAAAAAAGAAAAAACTGAAGTGTTTGATAAAATACTATCAAGAAGTTTAGGTAATTTGGAAAATTTATCAAACAATCCGAAGGTACCAGGAAAAATAAAAACAAATGGAAAAGATTCACTGGAACGAATTAAAAAGACTGTGGTATTTAATAATAAAGGAATGAAAAAATATTATAGCGAGTTAAACACTCTAAGTTATAATAATAAAGATATGGTTTTAGAAACATGGAATGGTCTTGAATGTAAACCTCTACAAAATCCACATATAATTGAAGAAAATAATAAAGAACAAGCTGATACTAATTCTAACTCAGACTTTACTGAATCTTCAGACTCGGACTCAGACGATGACGGTCAATTAAAATCCCACAAATATAATAAACCACAACAAGATGAAGAACAAGTAGATTTAGTTGAAACAACAATAACAATTGGGCAAAAAAAATATATATTGGAAGGATTTAATGTGTTTCATATATTTAACAATAAAAAAGGAGAACTGTATGGGATATATTCTAATGGTAAAGTTAAAAAAATACCAAATAAAGAAATTACTGTTTAATTTTATAGCTTTTTTAAATTTTAAGCAAAGTTTAAAAAAATTGAAATTTTAATTATATAATCAGCCCTTAATCTAAGGGTTTGTGTGCGTGTATTAAAAACTGCACCAAGGGTAAATGACCTTGTAAAAAAGTATTTCACCTTCTTCCCGCTTCTATGCGAACGACCCCATCGGCCATTCCGGCCAACAACTCCGAGTCTCGTACTCAACCCATTACAAGTAGTAATACAGATTCTACTAACATTCCCAGTCAAAATTGTAGACATGGTATTCAAAGGCAAACACATGAACCATTTATTCCTGGTCCTCTATTTAGATGCATTCGCTGTAATATTGTCAAGTCAATTGCTGAAAATGCAATATGTTCAGATTGTGATGTTAATGATCCGTTGTATGGATGTTTTGAAAGTTTAAATGAACAAGCTCAAAATTATTTTGTTGATACTTCGGGTGAAATGTCGTGTGGTACTACTGTGGATATTATAGATTGTGAAAATACTCCAGGATATATGGATTGTGAAAATACACCAACAGATAATATGGATTGTGAAAATACTCCAGGTTATAAAATAGTTCGTGAAACAAATGAAAAAAAAACACCATTAAAACCAGTTAGTATATATCAAGAATATTTTGCTAATTGTATAGAGTTTTTGTTTTCACAATTAGAATCTGATGCTTTACAACAAGAGCAATCGAATGCGTTAATTAATTATATTATTAATAATTGTTTTGTTCCTAATGATATTTTAAAATCTATTGATCTACAGCATATGTTAATAATGTATTTTGTTGATTCCGGTATTATTGAGTTAACAAACTTTGTGCGAGAATTGTTTGAACATAATGTACATCCTGATGATAATGTAAGTGGCTATTTTTCATCTTGTGTACGTGATTATCGTGTTGCATTAATGGAAACTAGTTTATGTTTTCGGCAAAGTTTGCGAACAAATACAAATGTATATATTGAATTAATTAGTCATATTCACCAAACTTATTCTGATGATATTTGTCATTGGTTAATGGTTTATTGGTATGATGTGCATTTTATTGATAAATCATTTTTTACACAAGCATTAAATTTATACATATCTAATTTAGAGCCTGAACAACAACAACCATTAATAAACTTATGGACTATGGTTGGTATTTTGCCCGAACAAGATGATTAAAAAGTATTAATTATTTAATAATGTTCTTTAAGTATATTTAAAACGCACAATTTTAAAATAAAAATATATAAAAAAATATTATCTTATGTTATTGTGTGGAAAGTTATTTCTCCCCACAGTTTATTTATTAGTTAATTTAAAAAAATTGATTTATAAACATATTGAAACCTAACGATATATATATATCAGAATTAAACTACATACAGCATATAAATAAATGGTAAAGTGATAAACTTAGTAATATTTTAGCTAAGTTTGATGTAGTTTGCATTATTTAGTTACAGCAAATCAAAATAAAATTATTTAAGCAAATTTTAACACTAAATAGCACAAAAGTCTTATCTTTAGCGAACATTGGAAGATAAGATGAGGCAGGTTTCCCGAGCGGTCAAAGGGGTTGGTCTTAAGATCCAATGCATATGCTTCGCGCGTTCGAATCGCGCACCTGTCACATTCTAGTTCCATTTTGGGGATATATATGATTAAATAACAAATTGTATATGTTTATTCCAAACCAAATTAGGAAATAAAATGAATAGGAAACTATTCTTAGTCTCTTTAGCTTAAAGTAAAGCGTTCCTGCCACACTGGGAATGATAAAGGTGCAAGTCCTTTAAGAGGCACAAACTTGTTTCTATTCTATTGAAAGATAGAATAAGAAAAATATCATAACATGATAGTCTTTATAGTTTAATGTAAAACATTCCCTCTTTTCATGTGGAATATAAAGGTTCAAGTCCTTTTAAAGATAAATTGTTGTTTCTCTTTTGTGAAAACAAATTAAGAAAATACAACTATAGTTAGTTCTTTAATGAATAAACTTTATATTATTACCTCCTTTGCTAAAGTACCGAGTATGGTGATGTATTGTTTAGTTAATTAAATTTATGGAAAACCATAAATAACCAAAACAACATCTTTGAGTTTATTGAAAATTTACTTTTCATCAAACACCTTTGCTCGACGGGCTTCAGGTGAAAACCCTTGGGTATTTAGTTCGGTAACGGGCTATTTATCTCGGGTGTTTTCAGTATAATTAAGTATTATTATATAGGAAAAATAATAATATTAAAGTAATTATAGTTTAAGGTTCTATAGCTCAGTCGGTTAGAGCGCGGTGCTTATAACGCCGAGGTCACGGGTTCAAGCCCCGTTAGAACTACTTTATAATAGTAAACGTTCCATCTGAGTAACATCAGTTAGGAAATTCCAGGCAAGTTTCCCGAGTGGTCAAAGGGGTTGGTCTTAAGATCCAATGCATATGCTTCGCGCGTTCGAATCGCGCACTTGTCACTTATATTTTTCAGATGGTTTTACATTAAAAACTATCATATTATTTTATTACATAAATCCAAATAATAGAAATTTTTATTATTTGAATTTAAAGATTTCATTCTTTTATTATCTTATATACTCATGTCTTTATCAAACGCTAAAACAACAAACGCTAAAACAACAAACGCTAAAACAACAAACGCGAAAATAACAAATAGTGGAAATAAAAAATGCGCCGATTGCAATTGCGATATTTATTTTACTTCAATAAGATGTCCGCAATGTGAAAATAATAAAAGAATTAAAACATGTGTCGAATCAGCAAAAGATAGACCATCATTAAATTTAAAATCATATGTTCAAGTAGGAAAAAAATATGGAGTTTCCGATAATTGTATTAGAAAATGGATAAAAAGCTATAATCTAATATAATCAAATTCAAAAAATAAATTTTAACTAAACTAATTCAATAGAATCAATATGAAAAATATTAATTAAATCTATTAAATCTGTTGTACTTGATTTAATTTTAATAGTTATATTTAATTCATTTGAATTTTCAATAGGCATTATTTGACCTTGATAAATTCGTTTGTTAGCAAAAACTTTATATTCAGCGCCATAAACAATTAAACTAAATATTTTGTTACTTATTGTATTTACTAATTGTTCACATATAGCATTTATTTCTTTATTTTTACAAAGCAAATAAAGTAAAATTCTAAACAAATTACATTCCCAGTGAATATTTGAATTCTTTGATATAAGTTCAATAAACTCGTTCATATTTGCTGATTTTGATGCTAAACAAGTTGCTTCATTTAATCTTAGACTATATTGACATCTTCTGGTTGATTCATCAACAATATATAATAACACTTTATACGATGAATTAGTAATAAAACTGGTGTTAATATCAATTAAAAAATCTTTGTCTAAATAAAAAACTGTTCTAAATTTAATTTTATCATAAGTTTGTATACCATCAAGTGTATGTAACGCATTTGGATTTATTTTAGTAAGTTTATTAATTTTTTTTTCAAAATTAGGAAATAATTCAAGAGATTCCACAATATGATCTGTTTTTTGCCAATAGTATGATAAATTTATAACTCGAACAAAATTTGGATTAATACGATAAGGTTGGTTTTGGTAAATTTGTTTAATTGTTTCATCAATAAATACAATTGATTTACCGCCTTCAACATAATCCATAATTACAAATTGATGAGAATTATTTTTAACGTGTTCTGGTAAATTTGTATCTAATATAAATTTTAAATATTTGGTACCATCCGATAATATTTCCCAATCATATAATTTATCTTTTTTATAAATAAAATTAATTACTTTATCTGCTTTATCAGTACCAAGCCCGGATATTGGAAACTGAATAATAGTTAGTTTTCTATTTGTTTTTAATTCTGGAAATAAAATTTCAAGTAAAAACAAAAAATATGTTGGTGAGTCTCCCGGTATAAGTAAGACAGTATGTGTGTTTTGTTCAATATATTTAACCAAGTGAACATAAATGTTTTTAGTTACGAGTACCATTTGATATATATTATTAAAATAATTTTTATAATTGGTTTGTAAATTAAAAACATTATAATAATTGTTTGTATTTGTTTGATATATAAAATATAATATTGTTAAAATTATTAAATTATTATTAGTTTTAATTAATTCTTGAATTTCATCAGAACTTAAAAATTTATCCGTTAGTATTTGTTGTTTAAGTTGCTCAATTATATGTGTTTTTATTTGATTAATATTTTCCAACCTAATTGTGTCAACTATTTTTTCAAGTAAATTGCCCCCAATTTGTTTTTTCAGTTTAAGATATTTTAATTTATAAGTTTGATATTTTTTATAATAATCATTATGAAAAATTAAATTATTTTTATTCATTTGATTATTTGTTTATATATAAAACCTTGATAATTTTTATTTTCCATAAGTTTTATAAAATCCAGTTGGAATTTATAAAATTAATATTTGAGTTGAAATTAAGTTTAATTTAGCTCCTTTAAAATTTTAAATAATTTTGTACTTGATAGTAATTCAAACTTCAAAGTAGCTTTTTTCCAATAATCAGAATCAGTTTCAAGTTTTGTAATTACGTCATCCAAATAATAGTTTCGTAAATGTTTTGTTTCTAATGCTTCATGATTAGATATGCATATGTGAAGATGTAATTGATAATATGATGGATGATAATGAAAAAACATAAGTAAATTATTTTTACAAATTCCATATTGTTCGGCTATTTCAATTGCTTTTGCTTTTATTAATTTTAATAAAGGTATATCAAGAGAAGTTAAATCTCTAATCGTTTTAATTTTTTTAGTGGGAATACCAAGTAAATAAAATTGATTTAAATTATTATCTTTCCATACAATATCTTTACAAATAACAAAATCTACATTTCTAAAAAGAACAATAGATTCTTCCGCATAGTTTGATACTAAATCATTAATCCATTTAATATTTTTATCATAAATTGAGTTAATATAAGGCAGACTTATTTTTCGATACAATTGATATGTTTCAGTAAATACTTCAGTTTCTCCTTTTAACCATTCAATTAAATCAAGTGAAACAGGAAATCTTATATAATAATCTAAATTATATATTTCCATAAATTTATCTGAAGATTTTTCGCACTGAAAAATATTTTTATCAAATTGTTCAATAGAATAATCTTGTTCAATATTCTCCATTTTAATTTTAAAAAAGTTATGTGGATTTTCATCAAATTCAAGTTCATCGGGTATTTCATTAACTGAAAGAACTATACAAAAAAAATCTTTAATAACTCCATAGTATAAATTAGGTTGTTCGCAATTAAAAAATTGAGCAAAATATTTTTTTGTTTCATTTCGTAAATTAATTTTTTCCAACTTTTGCCATTTCATTATTATTATAAAATAATTGATAATTTTACTTTATATCTTAATAACGTAATTTATTTAATGGACCAATTAATTCAACAATCTGTTAATAATAAAAAATCTCAAAAATCCTATGACAATGGAATTGAATTAGGAAATCAATTTATAAATTGGTTTTATACAACATGGATAACAAACCCAGACTTATTTTTACAAGATAATCTAATAAAACCATATACTAAAATTAAGCATAATGGCATAACTTATACTAATACTGATTTTATTTTGTTTTTAAAGTCTGTATCATCTGATGGTTTAAACTTTTCAGATTGTGTGTATGAAATAATTGATTCTGGATCACGACAAATTTATATTTTAGTTACTGGAAAAATTTTAAATAATCAAAGTATTGGAACATTTTCTCAAAGTTTTGTGATATCTTTTGCAGGAAATTCTAACAACAATCAAAAATCTTGGACTCTTGTTAATAGTATATTTATTTTACACTAAACCAACTAAACCAACTAAACCAACTCATTAGTATTTGTAAAAATACTTTATTATTAAACAATTAAGAAATAAATTCAAACCAATTAAACTTTTAATTTATTTATTATTAATTATTTTATAGTTAATAATAATGAAAGTATTTTCCCATTCTTTACAAGGCAAACGAGATTCAAATGAGGACCAACATGTACATATTATAAATTTATCAGGAGAAAACCAAGAATTAAACCCAGTAAATTTTATTGCAGTATTTGATGGACATGGAGGAAAAGCAGTAAGTAAATACTTAAAAGAAAATTTACCCCAGTTTTTTGTTAATAAATTTAAAAAAGATATTTATTCACGTCCTGATACTGCATCTAAATATTTTAATAAAGTATACGACCTTGTTCAAAATAAAATGAAAGAAGAACATCCCCGAGCTATTCAATATTGTGGTTCAACTGCATGTGTCGGAATTCATTTTAAAGACACTGATGATAAACAGCGTTTATGGATATTAAATGTTGGAGATTCAAGAGCTATCAAGTGTAATAAATTAAATATTGCTGAACAATTAACTGTTGATCATAAACCAAATGCACCTAGTGAAAAACAACGTATAGAACAACTTGGAGGTAAAATTGAATTTGATGGTTCTGATTGGAGAATTAAAGATTTATCTTTATCAAGAGCTTTTGGTGATCTTGAATGTACTCCATATGTTACCCATTTACCACAAATATATCGTTATAAAATTAGTTCTTCAGATAAATTTGTTGTATTTGCATGCGATGGATTATGGGATGTAATGTCAAACCAAGACGTAATTGATTTTATAAATGAGTTAATGTTAAATAAAAAATTTAAAGGAAATTATGCTAAAGAATTAGCTGAATATGCATTTGCACGAGGTTCACTTGATAATATAACAACAATTGTTTATATTTTATAAAAATAATTTTGATTAGTTTAATATTGACAAAGGAATCCATTTTTTAAATTTATTGGAATAAATACAATTAAATCTAACAGGTTTATCAGTAATTGTTTTATCACATAATTGAGAAATTTTAAGATTTGGAACTAGTGCAATACCTTCTTTGTCACCATTTTCATTTTCTGCAATATCATATACATCTGGAATTAATGTTCGTGATAACCAATAAGCTTTTTGTTTTCCATTTGATTCATATGAATAAGTGCGAGACTTTAAAAAATTAACAAAATCATGAATAATATGATAAGAATTTTGTTCAATAACTTCATTATTTGTTGAACAAATATTAATTTTATCATTTTTCTTTTCAATATGAAGAACATTAACACCTGAAAATTTAGGATAAAAAATAATACCATTTGTTTGAATTGACAAGTTTGGCAAACTTTCAATTAAATTTTCTAATTCTGTATATTTGCATAATTTATTTAATTTAAACTCAAAATTTGCACAATAAGGGTATTTTTCTTTTTTAAAATGAGTTTTTAAAATAGTATCAAGATGAATAATTTTTTGACCCATTTCCATTTCTAACATTTTATTGCCCATCAAATAAAAACAATCTTGAATTAAAAATAAATATTCACCCTTTGTATTAATTAATTTACCATCAAAAATAGTACCATTATAAATTGTATTAGTTGCTTTTAAATTTATTTGGATAACTTGGATAGTTTTCATATCTAATTGTGATTTATGATATGATAACTTTTTTCTATCAATTGCGACACAATATTGATTGTTATTTACAGTTAACATTATTAATAAGTAATTATACCCTCTGAAATTAGGTGATACATAATGTTCATTATCATGTAAAAACTTTAATTTTTGCATATTATTAAGAATAATGTATCTGTATTTTGACAAATCAAGTTTTGAGTACAAGTAATCAATTATTTTAGATTTTGTATCAAAATCAACTAAATATCCATCACCGCTCCCAATAGTTATTTTTTTTAGCATTAATATTATAGGTTCTATGTTTTTAAATATAAATATCAATTTTTATAAATTTTGATATTATTATTTTATTAAAAATTAAAACATTGCCTCGGAACCAAAAGCTGTAGGGTCAGAAGCTAAAATTCCATCTGAACTTTGTCCTCCATTTTCTGGTCTTTCATTTTCATAAACCCAATTATCTGGTGTTAAATAATACAAACTTGATGCTGCCTGCATAAAATTAGTATTTGGTTCCCCATTTATAATTGTTTCTTTTGGAACTAATTTTTTAAAATCAACAAATGAATTATCATAAATATCTTTTAATGTTTTTCCTTGTCCGTTAACAAAATCATCAGGATCTGCTATTCCGCCCATAAATAATGTTTTTTCTTTATTAAACTCATATGTAAATCTTGCTTTTGGTTCAATAAAAGTTTCAACAACCCCAGTCACATTAGCTCTAGAATTAATAATAGGGTTACCATCCGAGTCAAATGAATCAACCCATGTGTTAGGATAATTTGGAACTATATTTGCACCTATTTTTTGTTCAGTCATAAATTGTTTTTCAATTGGTCTAGTTTCATAATCAAATGATACTTTCTTACTTACAATTGAAGGATTATATTTTATTTTATCCATTTGAAAATTCTCAACTAAATTTGGTTTTTGTTCTTGTAAATTTTGCACACTTTGCGAATTTTGTTTTGAACTTTCTTTTTTATGTTTTTGAATACAATAGTATAAGGTTATCAAAACACCAAATACTAACAAAACGTTAAACATTTTTTCCATTTATAATATGATATATTTTAAATAGAAATAATTAAATTTTTTTTAAACTATAGGTTGGGTTTGTTCAGCTGGTTGAGTTGGTTGAGTTTGTTCAGCTGGTTGAGTTGGTTGAGTTTGTTCAGCTGATTCAGTTGGTTGGGTTTGTTCAGCTTGTTGGGCTTGTTGGGCTGGTTGGGCTGGTTGGGCTTGTTGGGCTGGTTTTGTTTCTAATTCGGGAGCAGAAGTAGATGATGTGGCTTTTTCAGTAATACGGTCAAACCAACTTTTTTTAACAACAGGTTGGGTTTGTGCAGTTTCAGCAACTTGAGTTTCATTAGGTACTTCAATTTTTATTTCAGGTTTCTTAAAAGTAAAACGTGGTAACCAATTTGATTTAACAGCATTTTGGGTATTACTAACAATGGTTTCTTGAGTTGCAGTTTGAGTTGCAACAGCTTCGTTTACACTATTAGTACCAGCGGTGACAGCATTAGTACCAGTGGTAACTGCAGTGTTTACAGCATTAGTACCAGTTGTAACTGCTGATTCAATAGATGATTTTAATTGTATTTGTTGATCAGTTGCTTGTTTTTTTAAGGACCAAAGAGCAAACCAACTAGACCTGGGAATATTTTGTTCAGTTAGTTGAACTGCGGTTTCAGTAGTTAAAGTTACAGGTTCAACGGGTTTTGTTTCTAAATCAGAAGCACCAGGAACTATAGCATCAAGTGGTGTAGAATTTAATTGAGTAGTTGGTTGTTGAAAGCATTTAAACCAGCTGACGCATTTATTAATTTTTTTATCATCATTGGTATTGAAATTAGGTTGTAACATAACTAATTTAATAGAAACATCAACTAAAGTATTAAAATCTTCTCTTTTATCAACAGGTATTATATCAAATTTTTCAACAATAAAGGTGTAAAGCATTTTAATTAAAATTGGTAATTCAGTAACTGATAGATGTAAAGTTGCTATTTGAATGTATGCATCAGTAATTAAAAATATAATTTCAGGAGCATCAAATTGGTCAACTTTACCATCTCTCATAATGTTATCTAAAGATATTTTTACACGTTCAATAAATTTAGGATCAACTGAAAGTATTTTAAAAACTTCTTCTACGCTATTCATTATAACATAAATTAGAAAAAAATAACCTTTAAAATAAAAAAACTAAATATTATTATAAAAAAATTCCCCATGGATAATTTGTGAAAAAATTGATTTGTTCCATAATTAAACACTTAATCTATATAAATAATAATGTCAGAACTTGTTAAAAAGCTTTTAAAATCAAATAAAGACTCTATAGAAATTGCATCAAGTTTAACAGTTAGTGAACTAGAAGAAGTTATTACATATGCAGCAGATAAATATTATAATACATCTAAGGCAGTAATTTCAGATGCATTATATGATGTATTGATTGATTTTTTACAACTCAAAGCACCAAAATCAAGTGTACTAAAAACAATTGGTGCAAAAGTGAAAACAAAAAATAAAGTAGAACTAGACTATTGGTTAGGTTCAATGGATAAAATTAAACCTCCATCAAATCAACTTGGAATTTGGAGTAAAAAATATAAACCAGCTTATAATTTATCCGATAAATTAGATGGTGTTAGTGCATTAGTTATTTATAGACAAAATGGGCAAATAAATATGTATACAAGAGGAACAGCTACTGAAGGTACAGATATTACACCACTTGTTAAATATTTAAATTTACCTGAATTTGCAACAGTAAATGATTATTGCAAAAAGGCAAAAATTAAAGGTGAATTAAATTTAATTGCATTTAGAGGAGAGTTAATAATAAAAGAATCAACTTTTTCTAAAAAATGGAGTAAAACTTTAAAAAATGCAAGAAATAGTGTTGCTGGTTTAGTAAATAGTAAAACAATTAATCCTGAGTTAGCATCCGATACTGATTTAGTTTTATATGAAATTGTTGATCCTTTTTATCCAATAGAAAAACAATTGGATATTATTGATAAAATGGGTTTTAAAACAGTAACTAATAAAACAATAAATCAAGAATTAACTTATGAAATGCTTTCTAAATATTTAAAAGAAAGAAGGGCAAAATCTCCTTATTTAATTGACGGAGTTATTGTAACAAGTTGTGGGAAACACGAAAGAAATATAGATGGTAATCCTGAATATGCATTTGCTTTTAAGGATATTTTAGAAGATCAAATAGCAAAAACAACAGTTGAATCTATTGAATGGAATGCAAGTAAAGATGGTTTTTTAAATCCAACATTAATATTAAAACCAGTAAATATTGGTGGAGTTGAAATTAAAAGAGCAACTGGGAACAATGCTAAAAATATTGTTGATAATATTTTAGGCCCAGGTGCAGAAGTTGAAGTAATAAGATCAGGTGATGTTATTCCTAAAATTCAAAAAGTAATTAAACCTGCAAAATCAGGAAAACCAGATTTACCACCAGGCAAATGGCATTGGAATGAAACTAATGTTGACATTCAACTAGATAATTTTGAAACAAGTACAAATGTATTAGTTAAAAATATTTATTATTTTTTCTCAACACTTGATACAAAAGGATTAGGGGAAAAAAATGTGGAAAAATTAGTTGAAGCAGGCTTAAATACAATTCCAAAAATATTAGCAGCAACTAAAGAAAATTTTTTAAAAGTTGAGGGTTTTGCAGAAAAAACTGCAGATAATTTAGTTGTATCAATTGCAAAAGCAGTTACTAATATTCCATTAGCTAAATTTATGGCAGCATCAAATAAAATTGGACCTGGACTTGGTGAAGAACGTATGAAACAAGTTTTAGCAGTTTATCCCAACTTAATGGTAGACTACAAAAAATGGACAAAAACTGAATTTATTAATAAATTAAAAGAAATAAATGGATGGGAAGAAAAAACATCTAGTTTATTAGTTGGAAATTTTGAAGAATTTGTTAAATTTTATCTTAGTGTTAAAAAATACGTCACTATTAAAATAAATCCAGTATTAGAAACATCTAAAGGTCCATTTAGTGGAAAAACTGTTGTTCTAACTGGTTTTAGGGATAAGGGATTACAAGAAAAAATAGAAGCTCAAGGAGGAAAAATTGGTTCATCAGTTAGCAAAAATACTGATTATGTTATTGTAAAAAACCAATCCGTAATAGATGAACCAACTGATAAAGTAGTTAAAGCAATTGATTTGAATATTACAATATTAACAAAAGCAAAAGTAGATAAAATGGTTAATAAATAATAATTGTTAATAAATAATAATGGTTTTTATTTGTTACATAATTCAACATGAGATAACCCATTTTGTTCAATTAAATAATTAACATTGCTCATAGAATCAATTTTTGGATGTTTTACAATAATGGTTGGTGGATTATTTGTAATATAAATAATCATGATTCCAAAAAAAAATAAAATAAAATAATTTTCCTTTAACATTAATTAAAGGGTGATTTTTTTATATTTTAATTTAAAAAAATACTCTTATTTATAGTTAATGGAAGTACTAGATATAAATAAATTTTTAGCCTTTAAAATGGATCCTAACACCCAGGAATTAGATATGGAAATTCTTAATGTTTTGAATTCATTATTTGGTAGTATTGATAAAAATAAAAAAATTAAAAAAAATACAAAAAAGCCTGTTGTTAATATTTTAAAAAATCAAAAAATTCAAAATAAAAAAGATATTATTGGAAATAAAGTAAATTTAATTTTAAATAAATTATCGGAATCAAATATTGATAGTTTAATTATTGAGTTTATTCAAAATATTAATCAAATTGATCAAGAAACTTTTGAAGAAGTTCAAAAAACATTTTATTTAAAAATTATTGGAGAAATTAACTTTATTAAAATTTATCTTCAATTTTTAAAAATATTAGGTTTTTTATATCAAAAAGTTCAAGGTTATAATTTATCATTTTTTTATTCTATGGTTGAATCAAAATTTAAACTTGATTATTCTGATTTTAATATTGAAGCTAATAGTAAATTTGATTTTATTAATGAACAAGATGGTGAATCAAAACGTATAAATAATTTAATTTTAATAAAACACCTTGTAGAAAATAAAATGTTAAATAGTTCTATTTATGATTTTTGCGATAATATAATAATTGAACAAAATATATTTTTACCAGATATATATCATTGGTTTAGTTCAAAAACACGCGATTTAACATTAGAAGAAATAAACAAAATTAATATACTACTAAAAAAAGAAGGAATTAGTTCACGTGAAACTGTGTTATTAGAAAATTTAATTAACCGTAAAAATAAACCAGTTGTATCTGAACAAAATCAAGTACCAGTCTCAAAACCACAAATCCATGCACCTGTTATTGTAAAAAAATTACAAAACCAACAAACTAACATTGAAAAAGAGTCTGAAAAAATGAAAATAGATACTTTACAATTAGAATGTGAAAATATTATTGAGGAATATTTAATTGTAAAGTCAATTGATGATATTAAATATTTTATTGAAACTAGATGTGTTGATGCAATAAGTAAAAATAAATTTTCAGAGTATATAATTAATAAATATTTTATTGGAAACAAAGAATGTGCAGGTGAAATTATTGAATTAATGAAACAATTAATTAAGTTACATATTTTATTTAAATCTAACTTATCCAGAGGTTTATTATTAGTTCATAATAATTGGAAAGAAAAATCAATTGATTATAATAAACCAACAGATAAAATGAAAACAATTTTAACAACATTAAAAAATATTGGTATAACAAAAGGAATTGAATTTTTACTAGACCAATATAAAATACAAATTACAGCTTCATCTTAAATTATAACTATAAATAAAATTAATTAATAATTAAAATTAATTTTATTTTTCTTTTTGTAAATACAAATATATTTTTGATATACAACCACATAATTGCAATAGTGTATCAATACCTCCATTAACTCGAATATAACTTAAACTTATAATTTCGTAAATTTTAAGTCGAGTTTCATCTTTAATATTAATTTTTCCCGTATTCAACTCAATTTCGTAATCATGTGAATTTTCAAATAAAAATTTCATAAATGTTAGTAAAATATCATTTGGTGTGTATCCTTTATTATATAGGCTTTTTACAATTTGAATTGTATGATTATAATCATTTGCATAACAACTTGCTAAAATTTGTGATATATAATATGGTTTTGGTTTATCAATTAGTTTATATACAGTATTTTCATCAAGTTTACCAAATGAATAATAAATACATTCTAAATTATTAATTGATTGTCTTATATCTTGGTCTGATACAAATAATAATGTATTTATACCTTCATTTGTATAAGGAATTTTTTCATTTTGACAAATTAACTCAATTTTTTGAAATAAATTATCTGTATTAATTCTTGGATATTTTACTATCATACACCTTGATTGAATTGATTCTATTATTTGTGTACAATCATTACAAATAAAAACAATTCGTGTATTTTTTCTAAATTCTGAAATTATATTAGATAACAAATTTTGTGCCTTTGGTGTTATACTATCAGCTTCATCTAATATTACAAGTTTATGTGCTGGATACTTTCCACTAGATTTTAAGTTTTCATTAATACAACTTGTTTTTTTTTTACAAAAGGGATAAATTGTATTATTTATTATTGATAAACCTCTGTCATCAGATGCATTTAACTCAAGAACATTTTCATTATAACAATCACCATATATTTGTTTTGCTAAAAATAAAATAGTTGATGTTTTACCAGTTCCGGGTTCTCCTGTAATTATCATATTTGGAACTGATTTGGTTTCTAAAATTTTTTCTATTTTTTGTTTAATAAATGGTTCAAGTAAAATTTCCTCAGAATTTTTTGGCCGATATTTCTCAACCCATGGAAGTTTTATGTTTACTGTATAATTTGATGGTTCTGCATTTTTATTTGGATTAGTTAAATTTGAATGAGATTTTGTTGTAAAAAAATCCATTTTAATAAATATTACTAATTTATAAGCTTTATTGTTTAAATAGATTTTTTACAATATACTTGGAAATTAACATAATTTTATTTTTAACTTTAACATAAACTTGGAAATTAACATAATTTTATTATCCAATAAAAAATTGAATAATATTAATATTATCTAAATAATTAATTTTATAATGAATCAATCAAATGACGTTTTTTATACAATTGATATTGGTGTAAATTTTGCTGGTAAAACATATAATTCAGCCAAAGTTAAACAAATTATAAATGAATCTGCAGATTGTGTAACTAATATTATTACAATAACAAATAGTTTAAAAGAATTACCAATAAATAAAAAATTATGTGGGGAAAATAATAACTTATATTATACTGCTGGTGTTCATCCACATGATGCACATACTATATCTAATATTAATCAATTAAATATTATAAAATTAGAAGCAAAAAATAATAGATTTGTTGCTGTTGGTGAATGTGGATTGGACTATAATCGTATGTTTTCACCAAAAGAAAAACAAATTGAAGTATTTATTGCACAAATTGAAATTGCTAAATTATTGGGTATGCCATTATATATGCATTGTCGTGATGCATTTGACGATTTTTATTCAATAGTTAAATCATCTGGATATTCAAATGGTGTCGTACACTGTTTTACTGGAACAAAAGAACAAGCAAAACTATTATGTGAACTTGGATTTTATTTGGGAATAACTGGATGGATTTATGATAGAAAAAGAAATGAAAATTTAATTGAGGCTATAAAAACTATTCCACTTAATAAAATATTAGTTGAAACTGATGCTCCTTGGCTATCAATAGATAAATCTAGACAATCACATCCTTTAGATACTGGGGATATAGTACATGAAATTGCACGAATTAAAAAAATTGATGAAATTAAATGTGGTAAACAAATATATGCTAATACAAAAACATTGTTTAAAAATTTAATTGTTTAAAGATTTATTTATATTTGCTTTTAATATATGGAAACTAGTGAAATTAAAAAATCAATTATTGAAAAAATAAAATTAAAAACAAATTTTGAACTGGTTTATGGTCAAATTCAAATTAACCTTGTTGAAGGAAAAATTACTACAGATGAGTTTTTTGAACTTATTAATTTATTTTTTATGTCATCACATGTTTATCAAGAAAAAACTGAAAAACTTTTAAAATTTTATTTGGTAGGTCGTCTTGGAATTCAAACAATTTCTGATAATATTATTTCTGATGATATAATTTTTGATAATTTAAAAAATGCTGTTAATGTTATTGATTTTTTTCTAATGATATTTTTATTAGTAAAACCAAAAATATTATGTAATAACAATGACGAAATTATTCAACATAATATTCAAGTTCATAAAAACTTAGATAGACTAATTAATTTTTGTACAATAAATAATACATTTGCAATTGATTCAGCAGACAAATTTAAAAATGTGTTATTAATTAACTATTCTTATTATCATGTTTATAATGGATTAAATAATAAAGAGCTTTTTATTAAACTAGCAAAATTATGGAAATTATTATGTCCAGATTTAACTTATAAAACTAAATTTACCCAGCCCATTATATCAGAAATTTCAAATACAAATAAAATTAAAATTGGTTTTGCTTCGGGATTTTTACAATTAAATCAATCTGTATGTAGAGATAGAATTGGTATAATATCATCATTAATTAATGATGAAAGATTTGAAGTATATTTAATAACAACAACGAAAACAGAGGAATCAATTTATAATGTAGTTATTAATTCAACAGGATTTAAAAATAAAATTATAATTAATGAATCAATTGAAGAAGCACGCAAAGTTATTTCCAATTTAAATTTAAATATTTTAGTTTATCCAGAAATTCAAATGGATTTATTTTTTTATTTATTAGCTTTTTCTCGTTTGGCACCAATTCAAATTAATACTTGGGGTCATTCAGAAACTTCTGGAATTGATACAATTGATTATTTTATGTCATCTAAATACTACGAACAAGAAGATGGTAATAAATTTTATAGTGAAAATTTAATTAAATTAGATTCTCTTTGTACTTATTATTATAGCTTAAGAATATTTGATTTTAGTCAAAATGTTCGTAATTTAACTCAAGAACAATTACGGGTTGAAAAAAATTTGCCAAAAACAGGAATTATTTATGGAATGTTTCAAACTGTTTTTAAATATCAACCAGAAACTTTACAAATTATAAAAGAAATATTATATCAAGATCCAAAAGCAATTATTATTATGTTAACTTATGATGAACTTGGAGAAAGATTCATTGATTATCTTGATAAAAACTTAGGATATCATTCAAATAGAGTAAGAATTTTTCCACGAACAAATTTACACGAATATACTAAATTAATTAAATGTGTTGATATTGTTTTAGATTCATATCCTTTTGGTGGTTGTAATTCATCTCTTGAAGCATTTTATCTAAATAAAGTTGTTATCACCATGCCAGCAAATAAAATAAATGGTAGATTTACATATGGTTTTTATTTAAAAATGGGTATTTTAGAACCAGTTTGTTATAATCAAAATGAATTTGTTACAAAGGCAATATTTTATGCAAATAATAAAACAGAATTAAAAAAATTGGAAAGTGCAATTGCGGAAAATGCAGAAAAATTATTTGAAGAAAATGCCAGTGTTATAACTTGGAAAGAACAATTATTTAATTTAATTTATAACCACAAATAAAACATTACAAATCAATAAACTGTAAAGCGCTTCGTAAACTTTTTCTTGCACTTATTTTTTGTTTATTATTAAAAATCTTAAAATCTCTTGAAGAACTTAATGAATAGTTATCAGTTACTTGAGTTTGTGTATGCTTACCACTTAAGGGCATATATAGTTTGTATTCAACAACAATGTCCTTAGAAACAACCTGTTTAAAATTTACAGGTCCAAGTGCAACAATTTTGGACTTGTAAATTGAACCATTTATTTCAATCGGAACAATTTTAATTTCATTAGAAATAATCTCATCAAAATATACCTTAACTGGTTCATAAACATTAGAACATCCTGTAAAAGTACCATGTGAAATCCACTTATTGTTAGTACTAGACCGATATAACAAATTAAACTTACAAATATATCCTGGGTTATTTGCTAACACTTGGATACAGTGGCTTAAATTAGAGCAATTATGTGAACAATGATGATTATTCCCATGAATCAAGTTAAACTTGAGTTTTTCTGGATAAATACAAATACAATTAATTGGTATGTCGTGATGATAATATAATTTAAATGTATTGTTTGTTTTATCTAATACTGTACGCTGTGTACAATAAGATTGCTCATTAGTATTTAGTAACGAATTATTTGAATTATTTGAATTAAAATAGGTTTTAGGTACATTAAGCTTTACAAACCCATTTGTTGATTTTGTATAAGGAATTGCATTGTAATATCCTTTTTCACCAATACAAATATAATTGCCTGTAAAGCTACAATTTCCTTGATATTTTAATTTTTCAGGTTTTTCAATAAATTCAAAAGCTGGAACTTGATAAGTGATAATTTTCCAATTATTTTTCTTATCTATTGATTCAGTTCTATTAACTGCGAGTTCTTCAATTTCATTAATAAAATTATCAAATAATTTATTTTTTCTTAATGAATAAAATTGCTTGTATGGATTATTTAAACAGTAATTATTCTCATTAAGTAAATAATCAATTTCAGTTACAGGATAATTAAGATTATTGTGGGGTCTATTAATACTAACCCCATAATCTGATAATCTATATTGTTCATAACACTTTCTTATAGTTCCTTTTGATTTCTGGTAATTCTTAGTATTATTATAATCAGTAATATAGTCAAAATCCATTAAAATTTTAGTTTATAATCATTCTATATTTTAAAATTTTCAATTTTTTTAACTTGATAATTTTGCTAAATTTGTACAAATGTTTTGAAAATATTTTGTATCTGGAACTCTTTGATTTTCCATTAATTTTATTCCAAGATCTTGATAAGCATTTTTAATTTCTTGGTTATCCAAAACTGATATTGAGTTTGTTGTACAACGTGTTTTTGGATCAAGTGAATCAATTCCTTCGAATACTTGAATATTTGGTTGAACACAAATATCTTTAAATTCTTGTTGCGAAGGATAAGTTGTTGAAGGAAAAATAGATGTTTCAGAATTTGAATTAAATTTAATTACATTAAATTTTACACTGTCATATGGATTTCTTTTAATTCTAAATGTTGTTTCACATAACATTCTATATTTAATACTATCAAATTCGTATTTGTTTTTATCAATTGCTTGTGGTGCTGTGTATGTTCCAGAACTAAAATTATAAAATAACTCACCATCAGAAAATTTAATTTCACCGGCAACAACAACATTTTCATTACTATCCATACTATTAACTAAATGTAAATGTGAAACACCAGCTTCTAACCCATCAACAATGCTACCATATTTTACACCAGCAGTACTAATAATAAAAGTAAAATATTTGGGGTTTTCTGGGTATAATTCAATAGCATCAGCTAAGTTTGTAAATATTTTATTGTTTCTTCTTTGCTTATTTTCAAAAACCATTAAAATATCACGTTTATCCATACCAAAATGTTTGCATTTTAACTTGGCGCTAACGGGTTTTGTTGTAACCCAATCATATAAATCCTTGTTGGACATAATTGAAATTAATTTTGGAATATCTTCTTGTGTCTTTATTTCGGCTAATTCTGATGACAACCGATTTAATAAAGTAATTTGTTCATAGTTACTCGTACGACGAATTTCGTTTTCTTTTTCGTAAGCGTATCGGGATATACAAATATATTCATTATGGGCTCGACTTGTTTGTTCTAATGAACCAGCTATTTGTAATTTTAAAGTTGTATATTTATTTTTGTAATTTTCATACTTTAATTTATAGTATTGTGAATTAGTATCCATAAAAAATTTATATAATAAACTAGATATTATATAAATTTAATTTAATTTTTATTGTTTAACAAGCTTAATAAGCCCATGTGCTAAAACTTCTTTTATATTATTAACTGGAATAACTTGAAAGTTTTCATCTTCTGGACTTAATCCTTCTCTACGCATACGTTCAAGGTCTTCCATGTTATCTTGTGGAATTAAAGCTAACTTACAACCTGATTTTTTGCCACCATGTAATTTAGATTCAAGACCACCAATAACACCGGCATGACCACGTAAATCAATTTCCCCTGTTATACATAAATCATTTCTTACTGGAATATCAGATAGCATTGAATAAAATGCTAATGTAATTGCTAAGCCAGCTGAAGGCCCATCTTTAGGAGTTGCGCCGTCTGGAAAGTGAATATGAAGTCCAAATGCTTTTTTGTTATTTGCATCATCAATAATTTTATTTTGAATATGTTCAGGTAATAATGAAAATGCATTTTTAAGCGAATATTCAATTGATTCTTTCATAACCTCACCTGTTTTACCAGTAATATTTAATTCAAGCATTTTATTTGATGGAAATTTAAGAATTTGTACAGGAGTTATACCACCAATACCTGATGAAGTTGCATATAGCCCATTAACTAACCCAACTTCTGGTTCCAAATGAATTTTCTTTACACGAACTTTTGGTTTGTTTTCAAATAATTTTCTTACATATTCTTCAGATATAGTAAATGGAATTGTGTATTGGTCAGAATGAAAACGATTTAAGTTAATGTCACGAACTATTTCAACAATTTTTTCCTTAATTTTACGAACACCTGCTTCATTTGTATATGTTTCAATCATAAATTTTATCATATCTTCACTAAGAATAATTTCATTTTTATTAAAACCAACTTCTTTACAAATTTCTGGAAACATATAATCTTTAATTATTGTTGTTTTTTCTTTAAGCGAAAGAGCATGTGTTTCAATAATAGTAATACGATCGCGCAAAATTGGATCAATCAAATCAGGATCATTAAATGAAAACACAATTAAGGCTTTTGACAAATCAATTTTAACACCTGAAAAAAACTTATCTTCAAATTCATCATTTTGAGTTAAATCAGTCATATGTGTTAAAATACTTATTATTTCTCTGCCATGTTCAGTATGGGAAACTTTATCTACCTCATCAATAAAAATAATTGGATTCATACAACCTGATACCATAAGAATATCTGCAATTCTACCCCATGTTGCCCCTACATAAGTAAAATTATGACCCACTAAAGTTGAACCATTTACTGAACCACCTATTGGCAAGAATGCAAATGGTCTTGGTTTTCCTGCTTTATCTTTAAGACATTTGGATAAACCATTTTTTGCTAATGAAGTTTTACCAGTACCTGGAGGACCTTGTAACCCTAAAACTGCACCTTTTGCTTCACCGTTAATCCATTGAGCAAAAATTCTTTCCAATTGAACTTTAGCTTCTTTATGTCCATAAACAGCTGAATCTAATGTTGCTCTTACTTCGCGTAAATAGTTCTTTTTATCAACTTTATAACCTTCCCATTCTTCAATTAAAGGATTTTCTGATTCATTTGTTTTTAATAGTTGAATATAATTATCAACATCATTATCCGAAAATAAGTTTAATTTTGATTTTGTATTTATATTATTTAATTTTTTAATAAAACTTTCCTTAAAACTTATTATTTCATTTTGACTATATTCACCAAATGGCATTTTAAGTAAACCATCTAACCAAGCTTGAGCTTTTGAATCACCTTGAAAACTAGATTTTATTGTTTTAAGTTTTTCCATAGCCTTCACTTTTACATCTTCAGAAGTTTTCATTAACCCAATTCTACGTTCATATGGAATATCTGACTCTGCTATTTTTAATAATTCTGACTCTTCATTTTCTACTTTTACTTTAGAAATATCAAGCATTTCTCTTATAGAATGATGTAATGAATTATAAACTTCTGTTGCTACATCTTTTTTATCTTTAGCTTTAAAAACATCAAATAAGATGTATGCTAATTTTTGATCTTCTTCATTTGACATCAATAATAATGTTAAAATATCTATCTTTCTATATTTACTTGCAAGTAAAAATTCATTAATTAATGACAATAAAGATTTACCCTGTAAAGACTTAAAATCATTGTATTTTTTTTTTACTTCTTCAGCAATTTCCGCACTTGTACATACAATAATATCTCGTAAACTTAAGGTTTTTAGGTAATTGTCTTTAAAATATTTTGGCACTGTTAATACATCATATGCCATTGAACCTTTATGAGAAATATATTTATCTTTAACAAATTTTATACTGTTTGAAATATTTAATAAATCATCTTTAAACATTCCTTGAATTACTATAAATTTTGTATCTGATGTTATGGGATTTTTAACTTTTATATAAATACATGCTCCTATTTTATCTTCAATTAATGTTGTCGATTTTAAATTTTTACTGATCTTTATATTTTCTGATAAAAGAACATTTGTACAATCAAGTCTACTATAGTGATTTATTCTTTTTGCATTTGTTCTTTTGGGATTCATTTCAATTAAATCATTTATTGTCTTTAAAAATGATGGCATTGCAGAATCAGACGAATTAATTATTATTGAATTTATTTTTATTGGTTCTTGAGATTTCTTATCATCTGGTAAATTAAATACATTTTTTGGCATTATTCCAAGTAAACTTTCTATTATATCTTTTGTTACTGCCGATGATTTTTTATTTATATCATCAGATTGAGATGGTTGTTGATATTCAATTTCATATTTATGATTTTCAGAATCCCACACTGACACTGGTTTAATAAATTTGCAAATAAATAAAATTTTTTCTAAATCTGCAGGCAAAAACTGTTCCGTCCAATTTTCACCAATTAATAATTTTAATATGTAACTTACATTTTCTGAACTTATATGATTTGAATATTTAATTAATAAATTTGTTATATCTGCATTAGTTTTTATAAAATTATTGGTTCCTACCGAATTAATATTTTTTATTGATATTATTTCTGGATATTTTTCTATTTGTTTTTTAATAATATCCAACTCATTTAATATTGACATAAATAAAGAATCAGTATCTTGATATAATTTTAATGTATTCATTGTTGAAAGGTTATTTATCATACTCATTAAATAATCTTTTTGAAATGATATTGAATATGCCATTGCGTTAATTTCTGATTTTAGGGTTTTATATTTTCTTTGCATTTTAATAATACCATTTTCCTTATTAATAAGTTTATTATTTAAATCGTCTTTACTGTTCATCTTATAGTTAAATAAGATTTTAATTTTAAATAAAATTAAAAAATTATAATACTTAAAAAAAAATTAAATAACATAAAATAAAATAAATTCACATATAGTATTTATGTTATTAAAATACTATTGGAATTATTAGCATATAATACACATCCTTCAGCAACAATTCTTAAAATACCATCAATTGTACGACAAATTATAATATGTTGATTATCTGGTATACAAACTGGTATATTAAATGTAAAAACATAATTGGGTCCTAATGATTTAACTACTGCGTCTGCCATATGTGTCCCTATTTGAATTGAAACATTATCTTTAACTTTTGGTTCCCATGTAAATCCAAACATATCAACAATATCTATGGGTAAAGATATTTCAAGAAAAACATTTGGTAAAGTACCAACCAAACCTGCAATATGACCTGTTAAATAGTTTGCCTTACAATAAACTGGGTCAGTATCTGTTCTCATTCCAATTAATCCACCTGGATAAATTTCTTCAAGTTCTGTTGTATCAGTTTTAATTGAAAAAACTTTGGTTTTTATTGGTTTACATGAAATTTTTCCTGGTAATTTTCCTACTAATATTCCTGGTCTAATTTCAATTTCATCTCCTGCTTTAATTTTACCTGACCCAAGAGACCCACCAATAACTCCACCCGTTATTTCGTCCCAATTTGTTCCAGGTTTATTAATATCGAAACTTCTGGAAATTCTAAAAATAGGAGCAATTGAATTTCTTTCAGTAAAATTATCCGGATTAAATAATTCCATTATTGCTTTTAACACATAATTCATACCAATCATTTTATTAAAACATGTTGGAATAACTGCGTAAGGGCAAATACCATATTGCTCAAGCATTTCGTCTAATTCTTGTTTACGTTGAAGTAAAAGATCTTTTGGTACCAAATCTATTTTGTTCATACAAACAATTATCTTATTTATTTTTCCTAATTTTACTGCTGCTAAATGTTGAATCAATTGAGGTTTTTCATTCAAAGGTTTATCAACTGCAACAACAACAACTGCACCATCCATTAATGCAATTGATGAAAGCATTACTTTAATTAATTCTTGATGTCCAGGACAATCAACAAAAGAAATATGATTTACCAATTTACAGTCATTACCATTGGAATCTTTCAATTCAGTTGGATGAGTATCAGTAGTATGATAAGTTATAGTGTTATCAACACTTGTATCGGACCAAATTTTCATATTTGCATAGCCCTGATTTTTTGTTATATTTCGAGCTTTTTCACTTGAATGCCTTTGAGTTTTGGTTCCTGTTAGTTTTTCAACTAAAGTAGACTTGCCATCTGAAACAGAGCCCAAACAGCCGATATTAATTATAGGTTGATAATTTAAGGTTGACATTAAAAATATAATTCTATAGTATTATAACAATTAAAAAATCAATTTTTTTTAATTTATATGTTATTATAGGATATAAAATGAACAAAAATAATTTTAAAAAATTTTTAATTAACATTGATTCAGATGATGAAACTGATTCTATATGTTGGTCTGAACAAAATGAAAAACAAAATACTTATTATAATTGTGGTTGTTGTGAAGATTGTGAATGTGATGATAATATTGAATGTAATTACTGTGGGTGTAATTGTAACTGTGAATGTGATGATTTCGAAGATGAGTTTGATATTGAAAATTCAGATACTAATAGTGAAAATTTATCCACAAATTCAGAAAATTCTGATTCAGAAAATAAACAAAATTACAAATCTCGTAGTTCAATATCAAACTTTGACATTAATATTATTGAAAATAAAGATAAAGAAAAAAAAGTTAGAATAACATTAGAATTAAATGTTAGCCTAAATAATAATAAAAAAGAAATAATTAATATTGATTTAGATATTAATCAAACAACCTATTTAAAAATTGCTGAAGAACTTTTTTGTTAAAAATTATATTTTATTGTAATTGTTTTAATGATTGTTCTATTACATCCTTTTGAGGTGGAACATCGTTTGGCATAATATTAGGATACAATTTATTTGTAAAAATAGCACATAATTTTACATGTACTTTGTCACAATGAGAACCAATTGTTCCAAACTCTTTTAAATTTTGATTAGTTGGGTTTGATTTTACCCAATTAAACATTAATTTTCTCATTCGTAAAAATGCAACAAATTGTTCAGTTGATAAATTTTTTAAATAATTATAAATATCATTAATTTTTAAATGTGTATTTTTAAAATCTTGTAAGGTCATAGTTTCTCCGGCATTTTTATGTAAATTTGCCTTTTTCTTATAATACATACCACGAACTGCAAACATTATGTCCTTATATTCTTTTGGTAACATATCATAAAGTTCTTTATTTTGATGTTGCCCATTTTTAATTGACCATAGTAATTTAAATAATTCAAAAATTTCAGATGTACATACTTTAAATACTGCATCAACGGTACCAACAGTATCATATGACTCGGCTGTATTTAATGGATTAACTATTTTTTTAAGATTTTGAACATTAGAATTTTGCGCAAAATAATCAACAAGTTTGTCAGTTTGATATAAATATAAAAAACCCTTAAACATATTTTTTTCAGGACCTAAAACCAAAGCAAATTGATAATTCACACTCTGAAGTTTAATTAAATAATTTTTATTTAAATCTTCCGACCAAACTCTAATTACGATTCCCTCTGTTTCAGGTGTTGCATCATATTTAAGTTCTTTGTTTGTATTTGCAAAATCATCAATTGACTTTAGTTTTTCTGGTACAAAAATAAATCCTGATTCATCATAAGAGGCAAAATCAATATGTTCTGAATAAATGTCTAACTCTCTTTGTTCACTATCACGAACAGAAGTTAAACATATTTTACCATAATTAGCCCCAAATTGGTTTGTGTAATCAATCATGTGTTTATTTTGATGATGAATTAGAACAAAATAATAAGAATTTAATGGATTTAATTTTTGCGCAAAATCATTAAATGACTCGTATCCTGCTTTTTGTAAAACTTCTTCAAACATTTGGTAATGTGATTTTTCTGCTTGTATAACTCCATTGTCAAATACTGAATCATGAGAGTCTAAACATCTACGTGTTGAAACATACCATTTATTATTATGTGAAAATACAGATAAATATGTTCCTTCATAACACATATTTATAATTTGCGGTGCTGTAGGATTTGCCAATAAAAAGTCCATTCCTTCTTTATTTACTCTTGGTGTTTCGCAACTATATGATTTAATTTTTAATGTAGTTCTATCAATAATAAGTGACCTACACTCGCGTTCTAATTCAGTTGATACGGGTGCATCATATCTATGATACAATAACATTAAATTATCTTCTACAAAATCTTTTGTAAAAACTCCTTTTTCAAATAAAGTTTTTCGCAGTTGTTCAAGGTCTCCTTGGCAAGATTCCAAATATTTAGTAATCAAAAATTTAGGTAAGCTCATTATATTTATTATATGTTTATTCTTTAGATACTTATTAAAATAAAAATCAACTTTTTTAAATATAATTTATATATTTGATTAATTAATTATATATTTACATTCTGTTGATGGAAATCCATTAAAATTTGAACTAGCTGCAATTGTATAAGCACCCATATTTTCCACATAAATAACTTCACCTATTGATAGATCAGGTAATTTACAATTTATCATAATTTTATCAATTGAATCACATGTTGGACCATATATAGTACATTCATATTGTTTTTCATTTCTTTCATTAAACGGTTGTAATTTTATTTTTGCATGATCAAATACTGTGTTATTAAATGATCCATACACGCTCTCAGACAAATAATAAACAATATGTTTTGAATTATCTTCAGTATTTTTAACTATTTTTTTATTAATTACGCTGGAAATTAATGTGTAAGCAGATGTTACAAAAAATCTACCAGGTTCAGCTATAAATTTAATTTCAGTATTTGCAAAATATTCTTCACATGATGAATTAATTATTCCGGCCATTATATTAAATTGTTCATCGTTGTCTCCTGGAAATCCACCTCCAATATCCACAATTGAAAAATTAAAACCTTTTTCTTTGGCCATATCATAAACTTTTCTACAATCAGAAATTGCAGTTTTAAACACTTCTGGATCCTCGCAACCTGAACCCACATGAAAACTAACCCCAACCACGTCCAATTCCATAAATTTTGCTATTTGTAAAAGCTCATCTACTTGTTCTAATCCTACACCAAATTTACAATTAAATTTACATCGAGATTTTGAATCATCTACTTTAATTCTTAGTACTAGTTTTGCATTTGGGTGATATAATTTTATTTTATACAATTCATGAGAACTATCAAATGTCATTAAATCCACATCATTTGCTCTTGCATATCTTAATTGCTCAATCATTTTACAAGGATTTGCATAAATAATTTTATTTGGTGAACATCCTGCACTTATCACTTTTGCTATTTCATTTTTAGATGCACAATCAAATGACATATCCATTGATAACATTAATTTAATTACCATGTCATCCGGATTGCATTTTATCGCATAATGTGGGTGAATATTTGGTAATTTATCTCTCCATAAATTTATTTTTTTAATTATTTCTGTTAAATTTACAATAAAAAATGGTTGGTCACTTTGATGTTTTTCCAAAAAAAAATTTATTATATCCAAAGGATCAGTTTTATTAATTATATCAATTTTTTTTTCTGAGATAAGTGAACTAAGTTCTGGTATTATTTCCGATGTATTATAAGATTCCATTAAAGTATTAATTCTAGTTTAACTTACTTATTTTAATTCAATATTTTTTATTTTCTGGATAACCAAATAATAATCCCAAATAAAATATTTATTATTTGCTAATAACTATTTTTAATTCTCAGCGAAGCGCTGTGGCTTTAGCTACGCTAAAGACGCA
>JACCDG010634461.1_pt1 | contig 29908 bp, 42 predicted proteins | sample 7442471 | NCBI WGS metagenome assembly JACCDG01 (sample SAMN15323444, study PRJNA562643) | freshwater metagenome | isolation source: river surface water | place: USA:Blue River Watershed | collected 2017-08-17 | reverse complement strand
GTTCAAGTTCTCCTCTCATATCATAAAAATACGATTTTCCCCTATCAAGAATAAAAGTATCATAATCTTCTTGTGTGGGTTCCTCTTCCATTTCCATATCCTTCCAAACTTCCAAGAAATCTTCAACAGACATATGGTATTCAAGAGGAATGTATGCGACTTTGGGAATGATGTGGTTAGTCATCAGGTGTCTGTGTGTATGAGAGTATTATAAGGCATCCACAGGGTCTGTGGTGAGGTCAGTGGTCAGTTTGGGAAGTGTCCCACCCATTAAAGTATTCTGTGAAAAAGTTGAAACTCAAACCAATCTTACCAAGTTGAAAATCTACTCCAAAAAGAGAAGAAGAAGTAAGAAATGAGAGCATGATGTGAAATCCACCATTACTATGAACTAAACTACTGGGATTTTCATAATTCACCCAAAGTAATGAACGATTGTTGATGACACCGAACTGCCAAGTGCGGTCAGTTTCATCATTTTCCCAAACTTTTTTATCGTATTGAAAGAGTTTAGTCATAATAATCACCAGTAGTATAAAGAAGTAAGGCACCAAATGCAACCAGAATAGAAATCAAATAGTCATCACCAACAATTGAGTTTACTCCAGTAACAAAAAAGAAAAGTAGAGGCACTTGAAGTAAGTATTTGATTAGGAGTTTCATTCTACAATCAAACAATAACGACACTGAAACATAAAAGTTTCTTTCTGCCAGGTTTTCTTCACACCATTTTCTTCCCAAGAATACACAACTTCGTGCCAAGGGTCTGTATCTCCATAAGAATTAAAACCCTCAACGGTCACATAACCCTTGGAACCATCTGCCCGTGCCCAACGAGAACCAACTTGGATTTCGTGTGGTTTGAAGAAATGACGGACAACTGCTTTGTGTCCATCTATGATTTCAGTTTCGTAGTTCATCGGTCTTTATGTTTCAGTAGATACGAGTTGGCAATCGCTTTGAAAGTGAAATCACTATCCCACGATTTGAATACAATACCTTCACGTTTGGTCTCTGGGTTCAGCGATGGACCTTCAGCAAAGTTAAGAAGGTCATCAATGGTTTCGTATTGTTGGGTGAGAAAAACGTGTTTGTCAATGATGGGAACGTGCTCCACATCAGCACCAAGCATCCTCAGTTGATCAAGAACAGCATAACGCTCATGTGGTTTAAAATAACGACCTTCAGTGGTGCTGTAGATGTCAAACAGATAGAAACGCTGACCTTTGAGTTTTTCAGGATTACCCTGAATACTCTCGCCAATCAGTTCACCTTGAATGGCATACTCTTCACCTTTTTCTTTACTCAACTCAAGCAAAGGTTTAATGATATTCTGTTCCCGTGCCGCTTTCCAGAAACTATTACCTTCAGTTTCCTTCAAGTCAATGTTCCGAGAACACACACCAACTTCACCATCTTTGATATAGATAGTGGTGCTGCTACCATCAAGTTTGAGAGTTACTTCATAAGTATCATCTTTGTGAGTTTCAAAAATGTCTTTACGAAGGTTCTGACAACGCTCCTGGTCAGTTTTAGGAATAAAGTGAGGGAAGTTACCCTTCATCGTTCCCTGAAGTTGAGCAGGAATAGGTGGTTCCCATTTCTGAATGCCCAGCGATTCGGTAAGATCAGTGCCAATATCACGCCAGAAAGTAAGTTCAATCGGCAGCAAAAGACCCTGACTAACTTGACCACGAAGTTTAACAGTACGAAGACGCTCACCCTTCACACCATTATACTCACGGGGTTCTTGACCCTTACTGAGGAATGGAGCGAGTTCGTGAGGAACCCAACTATCAATTTCAAGGTAGATAGCAATATCACCAACCTTATACTCATCTTTCTTTACAACTACTGGCCAACCACCATCGACAATAGCACACTCAATAGCATCAGCACCTTCAATCGGTTTGATGTAGGTGATAGGTTTAATCGAAGCAAGTTTACGGACGGTGTTCATAGATCTTCTCCAGCAAGTTCATAACGAAGGTGGTCAATGTCATCATAAAGTTGATCAATACTTTCTCGTCGTCCTTCAAGAGTAAGACGAGTAATTAATGGCCACTCTTCTTTAGAGTTTTGCCACCAATCTTTGTAATCTTCTGGCATTTCTTTTGAAATCTCATCATCATAGCGTTGAAGACGCTCAAGTTCAGATTTGATTATGAATAAATTATCTCGATGTTGTTTTACAGCGTCATACATGTCAGACAATGAATCAACACAGTTGGGTTCAAAATTGGTTTCTTCACGAATCTCCAACGACAAACCTTCAAGATCTGCTTCTACTTCTCCAATATAATGATTAAGAGTATCAAATAAAGTCATGATCTTCAAAAGTAAAGTAATCAGTAATAGCAGACATCACAGCATCGTTGATTCGGTCTAAAATGACATGTTCTTCAGGATTTTCTACATGTTTGTGAGCAAGACGCCAACCACGTTGAACACCCTGCTCAATTGCCATTTCAAGAATCACATGATACTTTGGTTTCATCGCTCAAAGTATCCAGTGGGTTTGTAATCACTAAGGTATTGAGTTTTGATTAGAACATCAAACGGGTCAACATCGTGGCAATATTTTTGAATGTAAGTTTTACATTCTTCACGGGTAGAAAAAGCACAGAGAATTTCTCCGTTATAAAATGCCACTTCAATTGCTTCGATCATTTGAAAGCACCAGTAATGACACCAACAATCACGATAGTGGCAACAGCACAAAGAAAGATAAGAGCACTAATCCACAGCGGAGACAGCACCCAAACCCATGGCCAAGTGATGTGACCAGTGAGTTTCAGACCAACGAACAGAACAGTCAGCAGACCAGGGAAACCGATGCCGCTGGAGGAAGAGGAAGAACTGGACATGTGTTTTTGTTTGAACTGAAGTCAGTATAGACCATAAAAAAGGGGGTGTCAACCCCCATGTGTCAGTTTCAAAACTGTCCCTTGCCTTGCCCCACATCAAACACCCAGATGCCACGCTTGATCCACATGTTGACAACACGCTGACGATCATCAAACACACCAAGAATTTGATGGGTCTTCTCAATTTCGTCAGCAATTTCACCTTTGACAACAGCATCATCACGATGATCTTTATACTTTCTCATATAGATCTTATCGTAGAAGATTTCGTTGTCAGTCAACCATTTGATTGTTTGTTCCTTATAGTCATCTGAACGACCAGAAACAATAATCAATTCAATATCTTGGTCATTACGAAGTGCTTGAAATACTTTCTGAACTGATACATTAGGTGTATCATTTACCAGACCAGCATTCCAAGCATCCCAGTTACGGGGTTTCGTTGCTACATATTGTCTTCGATGGCGAACATCACAAATGGTGCCATCGAGATCGAAGACGAAGCACTTCTTCAGTTCCACATTCGACATAATCAAATCCTTCTGCTACAGTGGGAATTTCAAATTGGTGATACATTCTATGAAGAATGCTTTTTGGAATGAACTTACCTTCACGGTGTTCATTACGTTCCATTGCTTCTTCTAAAGGAACTTCAAAATAGATTGCTCCTCTGTGACAATGTGACGGGAGTTTATTCAGTTTCTTTCTTCGTGATTTCACACCAAGATTAGTTTGATCCCATATGATGTTTTTGTTGTTTTCAATAGCATGTACCAAGCATTTGTTCATGCTTTGAGTTGCTTCGTCAATGTAATCATCAAACACTTCATTGTATGTCTTCCCAAGTTTTTTGGCATAGTAATCAATGTAGTAATCTGTGGACAGCACTACACAATTTTTCCAATAATCTGTCTTGAGAAGACGTTCAACGAAGGTAGATTTACCTGACGTTGGTATACCACACAGCATCACACATTCCATTTGAGACCTCCCCACAACCAGCGATTTTGTTCAATTTTAGTTTGAGTCGTTAGCGACTTGCTGATCATATCTATAATGGTAGCACGGGAACCCTTACCACCTTTCATAGCATACATGATCGGAGCATGAATCGGTAGAATCATACGCTGAACATACTGTGTAGCGAAATCCTTTTTCTCAGGATACATGGTGTTACCAGCATTATACAGATCTGCCATTTCACTGGCAAGGTCGTCCACAGATGCCCAGAAGGCGTTCTGGAACGCTTTAAGGCGGGTGGCGTCGTCAGGTGTCAGCAAGGGCACAACGTCGTCCACAGAGTCACTCAGGATGGTCTGGAGGACGTTTTTCTCCTGACTGATTTGATCCTTAGATTTGTGGCGAAGCACATACTCATCTGCTTTCACTTTGACCATGTGCCCACTGTCAAATCGTAGCACAATACCCTCACCATCATCCCATTCACGAACTTGCTTGACAAACAAATCAATGTTTTGAACAGCAAGTCCAGCAAGTGCTTTAACAACAGGAATGTCAGCGTAACCTGCTGCCGATACCATTTTGTAATACGGCACATAAGTACCATTTTCGTTGTCACGAATAGCAGTAAGAATGAGACAATCTTCAGGATAATCTACTACAATACGATTTTTACGAGAGCACCACTCAAAGATTGGTGTTTTACGATCATCAATCAGTTCAAGAATAAACTCACGATAGTTCGTCTTATCAGCAATAAACACTTCAGCATTCATTGCTACATCAGTAACTCCTGCTTTAGTAGCAAGACGGAAACCTTCTTTTGTAGGAATCGGACGGATCATAGAACCATCCAACTTTTCCAGAACTACATGAGGTTCATACAAATTAACTTTGTTGATAGCAGTTTCTTCACGCTCTCCAACGTTGAAAAACTTATGGTAAGGGCGAGAGATCAGTTTCCCAGTAGCAGTATCAAAGATTAGACCACGACATTCACGGCGAATCTTCATGTTATGGTGACTACGCTCACGAACAAGCGAGAACGTTTCATCAAACGCCACCATGTAATTGATGACAGTATACCAATCCTTTTCCATTACTTTAAACTCTTGCCAATCCTCGATGTGAGGAATGACATCATTGATATGATTAATCTCAGGAAAATCGTAGTTCATGATTTTGTTGAATTTCAATTAGAATAGCAAGGTGATCGTGGTCTGTCAAGCACCGATAAGTTTTACGGATATGTCCCAGTGATTTCAATAGAGTAATTTAATCTGCCACCACCATCAGAATTAACAGTCAATCCTGTTACAATTGCTCGTTTATCGGTGACATCACGAAGAATTCTACAAAATTGTTCTTCTATTTCATTTTGAGGATCTATAGTAAACATCTTTTGTTTAACAACATGAGATGTTATGGTATTTGCTGTGATATAACTACCATCCATGTGTAGTGAACCGTTGTTTACAGTTCCTGTAGGTATTACAACATCATTACTACCATCAAATACCGTCAATTCGCCAGCACTATTAAAAGAAAGTGCTCCTTTTGCTGGTGGAGCAAAAGAAGTAATAGGAGTATTTGATATAGTAAATGGTATATTACCACCTATGATTCTATCAAATTCTTCTTCTGCTTCTTCAAGGATTTCTTTTCGTTTATCTACAGGTTCTTCCTTAGTTTCTTCCTCAGATTCTACCTTAGATTTACCGTATATTTCATCAAATTTATCAAGTAGTGGGTTGCTCATAGTCATCATCCCATGGTGCTTTTCGGTTTAGTATTTCTTTAAATCTTTCCATTACTTTTGGATCGGGTGGTTCATTAATACGTCGTACCAGTTCATCGTATGCTTCTTCTGATACTATAATACGTTCTGGTGGATAAGAACCTTTGCCCCAATACTCTTCAAACTTATGAACATAGTTCATATGATCCCAACCATGATTGAGATTCAACCAGAACTCAGCATAACGTTGGTGGTCATCCATTCTCCAATCATCGTGGTTGATCAGACGATACCAATACCAAAAAATTGTATACTTAATCGGTCCAAATCCGATTATCCACTTGTTTAAGAAAGTCGGAAAGTTTATTCCCATTGTCGATACTCTCGGAGGTCACGGGGACGGTAGTTAAGGAAATCAAATGTGAAATCAAATTTATACAAAGTGAAAGTAAAACCAAATAAACTTTCCCCAAGAATACTCATCAGGAAAATAGGTCTACCAGGATACGACATCCACTGAGCATTCAATTGAAACACGTTCAACCATTTGCTACAGAGTATATTCAAATACCATTCGTGACCATAATCCCATTGGTGAAAATAATCAAACAGTTTCATGGGAGATTCTCCACTTCTTTGGATAGCGTCATCATATCACTCTTGTCCAGCACTGTCAAGTTGTTCATCTTCTGTGCTGTCATGGTTCTCACATGTTCCATGGTCTTACGAATAATGGCGGCAACGAGTTTTTGCTCGCTGTCCGCCCATGTGTTACGCTCATTCCAGATGGCGTCCATTAATTTTTGTGCTCTATCAGTCATAATTGTCCAGTGTATTCAAAATCTTCAATACATGATACAGGAACCTCATGTTTACCAGCAACAAGATACCAGTGCTCGTTTTCACGAATACCAAGGTATTTCATTTGGTCTTCTTCAAAAATGTTTTCCCTCATTGCTGCCTGAATCTTCAGGTGAATGAGTTCAGATTTATTTGGTACATTCATTTGCCAATCCTCAATTTACGTTCATCTGATAGATACGGGTGATACCAATCATCATATGGATAGATGTACATTTGATACCATCCACTGTTTATTTCTTCCCAGAAAGCACAGTAATCGATTCTTTCTTCGTAAATATCTGTACGAAAATGAATACCATTTCCCCATGCCCACCAGGATTCAATTGCCCATGTTACGAATTTGTTCCAAATCTTTTTCATTGAAGTTGTTCTCTACAAATGTATCGAAATCAAGGGCAGGTTCTGACATTACAAAGTGACCAAAACCTTCCTGACCTTGAACGTGATTACTAATGTAATCTTGTAGAGCAAGAAAGATTTTTCCTGCTCGTTGTATATCATGAAAAGTAAGGGTAGTGTGTGGATGTGCTACGATATTTGTAACAACATCAAACAGTTCATCCATACTGATAGAGAATGCTGGTTGGTCAGCGTTGATCTTAAGATTCATTCCACTCCTCGTAACGTGTGTTGATCTTACCATTATTCAGGAAAATATTCAAGTGCCCTGTGTTACCATTCTCAAAATAGAATGCCATCCACACATGCTCACCCTCATCCATCACTTCGTAGTGATATGATTTGATATTATCAAGCAAAAACTCGTCTGGGTTATAAAATTCTTTGTCAGTCATCTTTCTCCACCCAATACTTACCTTCTCTACCGCAGTTAAAACTATAACCACGCTCTTCTTTACAAGTTTGAGCGTGTGTTTTACCAGTCACATAGTTTGTTTCAGCAGGTCTCAAACACCTATCAAAGTTATCTGTGCCAAACAGATGACCGATTATACTCTTCTGGTAATACTTACAATCTATACAAAGTTTAGCCATAATTACTCCACATTGAAACTACTGCGCTTTCTGTCGTATTTGATTTTTCTTTCGTGTCCCTTTGCTCCACACACAGGACATCTACCAATCTCGCCACCGAAATAGTAATCACAAGTATTACACCAGAATCTACCGTAAGTTGCTTGCCGTGCTTTGTGTCTATTTCGTGGTTGGTAATCTTCTTCTTCCATTACGAAAAGTTATAGTGAACTTGGGTGTGAAAATGCTTGTAACACTTAGCATTAGCAAGTTTCATCATCACAGGTGGAATGAAATAAGCACACTGAGTATAAAACTGCTCTCTGGTAAAAAAGCGAAGACCGTGAAGTTCCCAGGTGCCAAACTCTTCATGAAACTCACGAACAGCACGATAAGATTTTGTGGTGATAGTTTTATACTTATCATCTGGGTCAAAGTCATCACCACGGGGAAGTGCTTGTGTTACCATCAGTGATACAGTTTGACCTTCACCAGTGCCAAAGTATTCAGAATACATGTAAACCCAGTGCTCGTCCAGTGGAAAATCACCATTTTTATCCCAATACTCGTCCATACAGCACTTAGCAACCTTCTGGTAGTTTTCTTTCTTCAGTGCTTCCAGTTGCTCTCGTAACTCTACCTTTTCAGTTTCAGCAAGTTCTTCGAGAGCATCTGAGTATTTGTCAATGGCACCAATGGCAATCTTCATTACTTCTTCACGGGCAACTTTTTCTTTTTCCATACGGTTTAGATAACCAAGTTGCCCAAAATCGTCATCATTTTCTGCTTCTCTTTTCGCTGCTTCTTCAAGCATTTCTTCGTGTGTCATAAATCCATCATAAGTAGTGTTCAACCATGGAGCATCATCTTTTTCTTGTGTCATGTGTCACCTCAAAACATACTGAATTAAACTTACCTTTTACTCCTCTCAACTCAATTTTTGTATGCTGAGAGTGAACATACACATGCTCAACATAGTATTTGTCGCCTACAATGAGGATACCAGTTGGATCATCGTTAGATCCCCATCTTACCTGCTCAGGTGAGCATCCAAGAAACTTTACCGTGTTTCCTACTTTTATTGTATCCATTTTTGCCCACCCAAGATTTGGCCAAGTATCTCTATATATTTCGTTGAGTTTTTCGTTATCGTAGATCATCCTCATCCAAGTCAACATCTTCAACGAGTTCTCTCAACCGATCAAAGAAAGATTCGTCCATGGGAACTACTTTTTCTTTCCCAGTTTCAATATCATCTACCAACTTTTGTAGATACTCAAGAAACTCTTTAGGATAAGTATTATCTTCTCCAAGAGATACCCAGAACCAATCACGACACTCTTCAAAAGGATCTTCTACAAATCGTGGCAGAGCATAATCATCAAAGTTATCAGTCATGAGATCACTCCAGATACGGAATGCTCCACCGATACTTTGCCATCCAGTCATCCAGCAATGACCAATCCAATACTCCCACCAGTTGAGTTTAATTTTTTTGGTGGCAGTACCAAGAACAGGTTCGGAGAATGTCATAGCAGGTCGGAGATAATGAGGTTTACTTCTTCGATGATTTCTTCTTTGAGTTTGTCGTAGTCGGATTTGGGTGCTTCTTCATTTTCTTTAGCTTGTTCTTGTTGTTGAGTTTTCATTTGATACTCAAGATGAACAATGGTTCCCTGAAGGACAGTGATAGTTTCTTCAAGTTTATGAAGATACTGTTCGATGGGGGTGGTGTTGCCGTTACGCTCGCTGATGTAGAATTCCATGATAAATTAGATGTTGTAGGTTTGCTGGTAGATCTTCTCGTATTTCATTTCAAGAAGTTCTACAATGTCAAAGTCATCAAATTGTTCAAGTTCACTAAGAACTTTTTTGGCATCGTTTAATGCCGTCAAAAGATTAATAATTTTGAGGCGTTTCATCAATCTGATGCCCTCCAAGCTCTTGCCAATGGAGAAGATTGATACTCCTCAACTGCTTGAAGAATCATATGAGCACTTTCCTGAGCATCTGCTTCATCCCAACCGTCACCCAGCTGACCACTGATGTAGTAACCGTACAGATGATCCTTGATGATGTCCATAAGTTTGTCGTAACGAGTCATGGCGAAATTTGTTGATGGTTGTATGGTAGCAGGTCAGTCGGGGTCTGTCAAGTCCTTTGTGTTGATCTTAAGATCTTTTTCCAGTTTCCTGGTCATCCTCTCGACTCTCCACTTGAGGGTCCAGCGAGGGATCGGGTTGATAGGGTGAAACCTGACGATCCACCATGCTCGCTTGAGTTGGACTCCAGCATAGCGTATCATCAGGTCAATGAAAATAGCAACATTCTTGTCTGCTATGATAAGATATGCTAATATCCCAAAAACAAATAATAAACCGTAGTAATATAAAGTCATTTTAATCTCTTTGTCTCCAATCTTCTGGTTTATCTCTGTCTTCGGTGAAGAAATCTACGATGTCATCAACAGAATCAAATCCACGGATGCCTTTAGATTCGTGACCAATGCCACCAATATCAAGTTGATTTAAAAAATCATCAAGATCTCCTTCCTGCATTTCAGGATTCGCTGCTTTCCTTCTTGCTTGACGAAGCATAGTGCCAGCAGTTCTATTGGCATTGGCAAGCTTTTCTGCCCAAATCATGTCAGATAGTTCTACTGTTTCACCTTTCACAATTTTATCACAAATCGCTTGGAGGCGAAGACGATATTGAGTAGAAAGCATAGATATTCTCCAGTTGAAATTATTTATTGGCAGGTTTGGTTTTCTTCATTTCCACAGAACAATCATTGCAATAGTAGGAGAATCCAGATTTGAATGCTTTTACTACTTGATAATGATCTTTATCCAGTGGTTTTTCTACACCACACCGAGAACAAATTCTACTTGTTGTCGTAGTCAAGTTGATCCCAATCTCCCCGTTCTTTCTTACGGAGTTTCTTAAGTTCTTTGTAAAGTTCCTTGATTTGTTGATAAGCGTCTTCTGGAGACATTTTATTTGCGATCTCAAGTCCTGCAATGAGACCAACTTTATCACCAAAACGAGCGAGTGCTCTTTCAAATTCTGTGAGGGTTTCATACATTATTCAATACCATCAAAGTTTCTAACATATTTAACGCATTTTTTAAATTGCTCCCATTCAGCATCAGTAAAATTATCTGAGGCGTAGGGAATATTAACAATTGAAGCACACAAACGATTTACGTTAATACGAATCATCATTTCGTTTGCTTGTGAAGGGAAAGGAAAAAAGGCAATCAATGAAGCAAGAATAAAACGTTTCATCGGATGTCGATAGCGGGTTGACCTTGAACGAAAATGGTGTCCACGACTTCTTCCAGGCGACGCTGGGTTTTCTTGCCGTAGTTCTTGAACACAGGTACAGTAACGAACCCAGTGGATTTACGGTACATATCGAAGTTACCTGCCTCAATTTTACCACAGGCAATGTCTTTTGCGTCATCTTTGTTAAGACGAATGACACGCCCGATGGTTTGTGCCATTTCCACAATGGGAAGGTTGCGAAGCAGAATGGTGTGCGTCAGACCATGGACGTTGATACCTTCGGACAGAATGCTGTAGTGGAAGATGATGAACTTACGCTCAGGATCTTGACCCCAGGTATTGAAGGTATCGAAGAAGGTCTCACGGTCAACCTTGGTTTGATTGACGTAAGCACCAAACTTGCTGGTGATGTGGAGAACATCAAAACCACGCTCAGCAAGGTCCGAGAGGACGCTGGTGGTGGAAAGCATTTGCCAAAGGATCTTGCTGCTGGGAGCAGCGACAAGCACCTTCTGGGCGTTCCTGGCGTCCAGACCGTCGATCATGTCGATCAGGGTGCTGGCGTCATTGTCGGCAGCGGTGAGACCTTTCTGCCGCTCATAATCGACTTCGTGAATCTGAATGGTGGGACGCAGAATGCTTCCCTGATCCACAAGTTCGGGTGCAGGAACGTTGGCAATGATCTGACCGAACACAATTTTGTTGTTCATGCCAGTGCCAAGAGAAGCACGACGATGCTTAGGAGTTGCGGTGAAGTAGTAATAGTTTGTGGCGTTGCAGGATGCTACCGAATCAAAGAAGTCAGTGCGAACTGCATTGTGTGCTTCATCGAAATAAGCAACGTCGATATTGATCTCAGATTCGTTCAGACGACGAAGAGAATTGTAAGTAGTGAAGATCAGTTTGTGATTATCGACATAGAAATCCCACAAAGCAATATCATTAGGCTTGGTGGTGCTTTTGTGATGCGTTTCTCCACTATGAACGTGAAGAACGTTAGCATCGTCAATAAACTCAAGAAACTCACTGGATAGTTGCTCTGCAAGAAGAATACGGGGAGCACAGATCACGATGGTCTGTGGCGTGGTAGATTCACGCATCCGACGCATAGCGTCGAAAATCATGATGAGCGTCTTGCCCGCACCAGTCGGAGCGATGATCTGCCCGAACTGATGCTTTTGAAGGGCGTCGAGTGCTCGCTGCTGGTGGGGACGGAGTTTCATGGCGAATCAGTTGATGAATATAGTATGGCATAAAAAAGGGGGGTAGTCAACCCCCATGTGACGGTTTCCTGACTGTCTCAGTCATCAATTTCTTCAAAATCAAATACTACCATATTATTGTAGTGAATCTCTTTGACTTGATTTTCTTTTAACAAAAATTTAACTGTAATTGACTGTCTACCAGAAGTTTTAGACATAATAAATTCTCTATCATCACTGGTCATAAATCCATTTTCAACAAAAAGATCGCAAACTTGTGCTTTTTTCTCTTGCCAATTATTATCTTCAAACATTTCAGACAAGAACATTTTTGGAGGAACACTGTCTATAAATCCAACCCAAATGTCATCAGTTTCAAGATCAATTTTAACAATACAACGTTTCTCTAAAATTTTTGTTTCTTTGATAATTTCAAGAAATTTATCTAACTGATCAAAAGCAATATGATGCACTAATTCAAGCAAATCATCTGGTCTAATGATAACAGATATAGAAGCAACTTTACCTTCGGATGTAAGTAAAATATTGTTTAAAACAGATGGAATATTTTCTTCACGAATTGACTTTAATAGTTCTGGTTCTTCTGCCTTGCAAATTTGACCATATAGAAAATCTACACCATCTTGTGTAATTTCATTATATCTTCTTTTGTGAGAAGTTTCATAGTATTCAACTTCATTTGTTTCAGCATTAAATTTGGTGCTCAAATAAGCTCTTGCAGCATCAGAATCTATGAAATCAAAAATAGATCTTACTACGTCACCAACTCCTTCGTTTATATATGGAGGAACGTAATAAATGTATGGATATGGAACAATTTTTGAATGAAGAATCTTCTTTTTTTCAAAAACTAAAAATTCTTCAATTTCTATTTGATGATCTTTGATGTTCATTTGTTTTCGTACATTGATTCTCCTAAATTATTAAAAAGTTCGACCCTAATGTAGAATTCTGGTTCGCATTCTTCTTGCGTCTTAGGGAAATTATCTAAACAAAAATCCAAAGCTTTTTCATAATCATCAAAGATTAAAGAAAATCTTCTATTGTTTTTTAGAGTATGGTAAACTTCTATTGGCAGAATTTTTTCAAAAATGGAATATACCTTCTCTAATTTTTGAGGATCAGTACATTCATAAGGACCAATTGCGTCGCAATAAACAATTGGACGATCTAATGATTTAGCGTATGTGCTCAAAATAGAAAAGAATGTATCTATGTTTTTGATATCTTCGTTCATTTTAGTGTTAGCTTCCACGCTATTGTTATCCTTAGTCCACCGAAAGTTCTTGTGGGTTCTTCTGCAAAGTGATGAACAATACCAGGGAAATAAACAGCTTTGTTATATTCTGGCATTACAAAATGGTAATCATTATCGCCTAAGATAAAACCTGTTTTTCCATTCCACTGCGGCAACCAATTTGTATTAGCATAAAAAAGAAAAGTTCTATTTTTAATGCTAGAACCATCTTGATGAATGCCGCCAGGCAATCCGTAGGTATGCCCATTTGCATAACAAAATTCTGGGATTAAATCATCGCCTGTTATATTTAGGATTTTTTTAACAAGATATTCAGTAAAAAATTTATTATCACCTAAATGCATACTCCAAAATGGAGGAGTTACATCTTTATTTCCTTGGGTACTTTGATGACCCCACTCCCACTTTGCTTGCTTTACATAATTAAAAATACTTTTTACTTCTGCCTCTTCAAAAACATTATGATATTCTTTAATATCTTCTTTAGTGAAATTGTGCATATTCTCTAATCAATTTATGACGAATGGTTTCAAATGATCCTTTCATTGGAAAATTGTTATCAACATTATACAACAGATTTGAATATTCCACAAGAATATTTCTGATGTTTGAATTTTGTATAATCGATTCAAACCACCAAACAACTACTTTTCTTGTTCCAGAAGTAACTTTATCTACCTTGTGAATTATTCCTGTGGGATAAATTAATGCTTTACCTGCTTCAAGTTTGTATTTAAATTCTTGATCTCCAATGTAAAGAATAAGTTCACCACCTTCGTATTCAGATGGATCATTTAAGAAACAAGTGATGCTATAATCAGTTCTAATTCCATTAATTAAAACATCATCATTATGGCATCCATAATGCATCCCTGTTTCATACTTAAGAAACACTGGATCACTATGGTGATTGGGCATAAATTTGTAATTAAAATAAGGATGATTTTCAAGTGCTTTATTTAAAACATCCACCATTACTGGATGATGAATTTCATCCGAAATTGCCATATTATATTTTTCTGTTCTGTTTACAGAACCACTTGTTGCTCCGTCAGCAAAATTTGCAAACTCATAAAAATTGTTTAATGTATGCAATTCAGATTCATTCAACAAATCAATAGTATAGATCATTTATTTTCCTCAATCAGTTTCTATTTCGTAATATCTTTGATAATCGATACCTGGGAAAACTTTACCAAGTTCTAATTTTTGAATTAACTCTAAAACTTTCTTTTCAACAGCAACTTTTCTGATTTCGTAATCCTTAGCAAATTGAACTGCATTCATAATGTTAGCAGAAACGAAATCTTTAGATGCCTGGAAATCTCTCTTCGCATACTGATCGTCTGTTGATAGATATTCAACATCTAAGTTGGGATACATTTCATAATATACTCTTGGATCAACTGGGAATCTCATTGTAGATACTGTTTTTAATAACTCATAATTGTTTTCAAATTCCTCATATGGAGGAAGAAGATTTCTCATCTTATCCCTCCAAATTACCCAAAGATCTCTTTCACCTTCAAACTTTTGTGGAGCATCAGGAAGAACTCTCCAGTCGGAATATAGAAGCATCTTTGCTATCTCTGCTTCTCTCTTATAATACTTAGCATCATAGTAGAACTTTTCATTCATCAAGTCCTTTGCTTCAGATAACCAAGTGTGAGTTTCTACTTCTTTTTGAACAAAAGTAACTGTTCTAAAAAGTAGTTTAATCTCTTCTACTTGTTCTGGGGTGGCATCTTTAAATTCATATTGTGCCCAATAATTAGATTTCGTGGCGAAATCATATCTTAGGCGTCTTTTTTGACAAAGATAACTACCATCGTTATAGATAATCAAAAATTCTAACTCGTCCTTTTCTGCGTCATGCCAAAAAGGAGTTACCTTTGGTAGAATGACAGTATTCCACACATTCTCTTCTACTTCAATTTGAGGTTTGGCAAATCCAAGATACTCTGGTTGAGGTTCTTCGACGTAAACCAACCTTTCTTTAAAAATAACTTCAAGGACTGAAGTTCTTACTTTGATGCTTTCTGTCATTTTATGGAACCTTTAGATACCAACCTGTTAAAATATATTTATTTTGAGTGTATACTGTTAATCCACGATGAACGTGAGTCATGCCTGCAGGCCAAATAATAACAGTACCTGCCTCTGGTTTAATTCTTCTTTTCTGATATAGGAATTCAGTTTCACCTTCGTTATCTGGCATGTCATTAAGATAAATGATCCATGTTAGTTCACGATTTGCCTGTTCATAACTTGAATTCTCATAATGCCAAACATGATAACCACCCATGGGTTCTGTTTTTTGGCATTTTAGATCAGATGACATCAAAGTGCAAGCTTTTAATTGACCGTAGTGATTAATGTAATGCTGAACACATGCTTGCAAATATTGATGGCACTGATAAGAAAGAACATTGCTAACTTGGTTTACAAGGATTGAAATATCACTTCTTCCAAGATTATTCTGTGGGAACTGTTCTGTTCCATCCATAATAAAATCAGAATCTGCATCTAATTCTACATCTTCTCCATCAATGATAGAAGAATTATCTGTAAGTTTTGTGTGCAAATCAATAATTTTTTGGCAGAAAGACCTTGGAACAAAATTCTTCCAAACTCCAACAAAATCATCAAATTCGTAATCAGTGATATTTCTATCACGCATCAATTCCAATGGTCTAATAGGTTGAACGCTCATAATTACCTCAGTATGCTTTAATTAAGTATTTAACTCTAAAATATCTCTTCATTAATGGAATTTTTTTCTCAGGAACTAAGCTAACGTTTGGAATTAACTGTTTAGATGTTCCCAATGTAAATGTAGCATCATTAGCACCAAGAGCAACTTCAGCAACATTAAATGTCATTGAAGTTGTAGTTGTTGTTGCCATACCACTGGTAGCAGTACCACCACCATTCACATTACCATAACCATAAACATTCACAGAACTACCAAACGCTGTTTGGGAGATATAATGATTGTGTGTTAACAAAGTACCAGGATCCCATGAAGATACAGAAGCACTTCCTTCAGAAACATCAATAGATCCTAGATAATTGCCAGAACCATTATCTAATTGTGGATTACCTGATTTAGAACTTGCCCAATAGTTAGTAAAAGTTAAAGTTCTATTTGTTCCTGGGTTAATCGTGCCAGCACCAGGAACATTGCCAAAGTTTGCATTACCATATCTTCCAGGAGTAAGTGCATAATATGCTCTTGTACCCCAAGCAACATATCCATTCAATGTAGTTGAAGGAATAGCACTCGCTACAAGGTGTTCATGACTTGGAGCAGCAACTGTCGTCTCTCTTAAAGGTCCAATTGTAGCAGTAACTGCACCACTAATTGTAAATGGTACTGTTCCCGTTGTATTTGCATATCCTGTAGTAGATAGCGTACCAATCTTAAAAAATGGACCGTCTGGAGGGGTACTTCCAGTATATACCTGTTCCAAAGGAGGAGGACCAGAAGCATCAACATCTTTAATAAACCAATCACCACCAGAAGATCCTGCTGTATTGGCATCACCTACAGCACCAGAACTAACGTCAGGTCCAAACTTCGTTGGCAATGCAGGAGAAGAGGCGACGTTTCCATCAACTCTTCCAGTTCCCATCATAACTCTATTCCTATAATTAGGAATTTTAAAATTATTTCCACTACCTCCATATTGATATCCAATTATATCAAATAAATCTGGATAATCTAATTTAGATAATGTTCTTCCATCACATTCAATATACCCAGGATATCTTGACGATAAAGATCCATCTAATGTGCCCCATCCAGCAGAAGGATCTTTAAAAATTGTTATGATGGTTCCTAATGCAAGACCATCTTCTTTTTTTGTTTTTTTGCTATACCACATTTTAATATTTGATTATGTACTCTACTAAAATAAATGGGGCAACCGCAGAGTCAAAAGTTTTTGTCGTCTTCAAAGATAAGTTAACTGTAGTAACAATATTATCTGCGGGAATATCAAAAGTTGGATAACTATATGTAAAATTATGTGGGAATGACGTAGGCATTTCAATTCGGTGTGTGTGCGATGAAGAACTTGAAGTTGTTCCGCTTGGGGGATCTGCCGTCACTAATTCATTACCAGCAAATACTTTAGCATCGTTTCCGCTTTTGCCACCAGTAGCAGATCTAAAATTACCAGTATAGTTTAGCACAGTTTGGTTTCCCATGTGACCGTGTGCTTGGAAATTTTGATCAGTTAGAACTGCTGTATCCACATTTTTTGATGTGGGCGGAAGCATTTTTGGATTTCCAAGTAGAGCAAGACCACTTGCTGCCGCAACTCTAAAGTTACCACTATAAGAAATAGTAGCACTATTGCCAATATTACTTGTAATTAAAAATTCAGCACCAACTCTTTTTTGTGTAGGAACTTGTTCAAGAGTTAGATCAAGATAAGATCCTGTTGATAATCCTGGTTTAATATACTTAGAACCAAGATCAGGAAGTTGAAACTGTGTATCAGTTAAAGTTGTACTTGGTTTTTTAAATCTACTTTGATCACCAGTACCAAGAATATCGGCTAATTCTGGATAATTATTGGCAGATTGAATACTACCATCACATCTAAGATATCCAGCAGGAATTTTTGTTCTAAACTCCGTGCTATTTGGATCATTAGCTAATGGTAGATAACTACTAAAAGTTTGAATGGTTCCCACCATTCCACCAAATTTTGCTTTTTCTCTTGCGTAATTAGCCATTTAGTATGCTCTAATTAAATATAACACAATTAATGCAGGAGTATTAGTCGTAACATTAATATTTAGTGCTCTGTACAAATTTGATGGGGTGACATTAGATGTCACGTTTACTGTTGTTGTGTTGGGAACGTTTAGTGTAGACGTATCAAAATTAATATCAAAACTGTCGTGACTATGAGGTTGAATTACATCTTGTCTACCAACAGTAGCAACGTTTTGGTTGAAACTTAATGCTGCGTTATTGTAGAAAACTTTGAAGTTATTTGAGTCACTATCTCCACTGTTTCCGCCACCTGGGTCGAAATTTGGGTTTGGTGCTGTTGTATTTTGTCCAGAAGGACCATATGGAATTGTGTCTCCAGCATTGAAATATTCATCCGCTGCTGGTGTATTACTTGGAGTACCATATGGAGCAGAATTCGTTGAGTTTGATCCAAACCAAGAAGATAATCCATGAGATGCTGCGTTGTATGGAATCAAGTTATACTGAGGGTTTTCTGCAGTTACGTTAGCAAGGACAACCCCTGGTGTTCCATTTCCAAAAGCTTCTCTACCTTGTGGTTCGTTAACAGAAACGTCAACTGTAGTAGTTCCATCGAGATCGTCAAATGCTGCTCTTGCAAAGTTAAACTGAATATCTCCCCAAACACCAACACCTCTTCCTGGTCTTGCCGAATTAGATCTATTGATAGTAGCAATAGCATTAGGATGACTATGCCTTGGTAGGTGTCTTCTTCCCAGTTTTCTTGATGATGTATATACGGTTTTAGAACCAGAACCAGGACTAATTGTAGAACCAGTTAATCTACCAACAAAGTTATTTTCTGGAGTATAACTAAAATTGATTGATGTGTAAGCATCATCAATAACAGTAGGAACTCCATTATCTGTGTGTTGGTTAGCAGAACTTGGAATGTAAGATTGAACCACATTTAAAGCTTCTGTGGTATCAATTCCTGTGCTACCAGAAAAATAAGCACTATCTACATCACTAAGAGCACGTTCTGCAATGTTTGGCAATCCAATCTGACCGCTATAATTAGGAAAAGAACCAGAGAAAGAAAAGTTTCCGTAAGTTCCACCAATTGCTTCTGCGAGAAGAGGATAATCTACCGCATTCACAGTGCCGCCATTGCAAATCAACCATCCCTTAGGAACTTCGGTTAAATCACCCACCCATGGCATGATTGTGCCAATGGCGGCAGCCTTCATAGATTTTATTCTACCGTAATTAGCCATTTATTAAATCTCCATTAACCACCATCCCTGTCTATTGGATGGTACGCCAGAAGCAGATCCGTCAGGATTTGTATTTCCAGCATAAACCAGACCAAAAGCAGCGTTAGGAGTTGTTACGATTAGTTCCCCACCTTGATAACCAGTTAGTGTTACTCCTGGTAATGTTGCAGCGGTATTTGTATCATCTCCTTGTAATCTGACGCCCGTTGGGCATCTGACGATTACTTTAAGATTATAGGTGATATTGCCGCCGATGTCAACCACCCTGATCATGTCACCGCTTTGTGGGTTTGTTGGTAACTTAAGTACAAGGTTAGAAGCAGGATTTACGAAGTAGTTGATATTCGCAGTTAAAGTTTGTTCTGCAGCAGCAGATACATACAACCACTTTCTACCACCAGTTGAAGTGAAGTATTCAGAAATTCCACCAAGATCAACAGTACCAGTGTTGTTAACCTTGAATCTTGTTGTTCCAGAAGATGTAACAATTAGATCACCACCAGCGATATTTAAATCACCGCCAACAAATAGGTTTTCTGCGATACCAGCGCCACCATCAACAACAAGTGTACCAGTAGAAATGCTGGTTGAACCAGTTGTTCCCTCTACCTTAAGTGTTCCAGAGGTTCCATTACCAATTACGGTGTTTCCTGTTTGTGCGTCAACCGAGAAGAAAGTAGAACCAGTGATGCCATTCTTGATTGTGAAATCATCACCAATTGTTAATGAACCACCAGAAGAACTACCACCGATGATGGTGTTGCCAGTACACATATCAACACTGAAACGTGTTACTGGTGTTGCAGCGTCATCAGTTAGAGCGAATGTCTTCGTAGCAACACTTCCACAACCACCTTTAAATGTGATTGGTCCGAATACGGTTAGACCACCAAGAGAAGTAGAATCGCTGATTGTGGTTGCACCAGTTGTTGAGTTAACAACAAACTTGTTGGAACCAGCACCGTTGGTAACAATCAAGGATTGTGCAACAGCACCAACAGAAGAACCAATCTTAACAACTTCACCCGTGGTTCCAGTATCATTTCTGCTTACGAATAGGTAGTCACCAGCATTTAGTACACCACCAAATTCAGCAAGAGCAAATACATCACTTGAACCAGTATTATCAACGTTTGCAGTCAACCATGTTGAATTGAGTGAAACATTAACTTTCTTGACCGAAGATCCGTCAGGATGATTTGTCTTGAGTGGTAAGAATGTTCCGTATGGTTGTCTTTCAACGATGACATAGTATGGAGCAGAAGCAACTCTTACTAATCCACCAGTTGCAACCTTGACGATTTCTGGATGCTGACCAGATGCTAAGGTTGTATCAATAATTAGATCGTCACCTTCTGCATAAGTAGGAGCAGTCGTTAGTGGTAGATAGTATCTGTTTCCTGTTAGTGCAACTAACGCACCACCAGAATCTGCAGTGTAAGCAGGAATTGCATTCTGGAAGAATGTACCACCCCAAGTACCAGCACCAGCGGTGTCAATCGTGTTATTAAATCCAGAAACAATAACAACAAAATCTACATTTCTATCAGCAGGAACGCCAAGAGCAGTTCCAGTGTGAGAAGAAATTGTAGAACCTAATTGTGCTCTGTCGCCATTGAAGGAGAAGGAAGCAGTACCACCATCTAAAGTAATCGTTGACTTAGCAAGGAATGACGCATCAACTGTCAAGCTGTTTCTTACTGTTGTGCTTCCGCCCTGAGCACCGATATTAATTACCGATGCGTTTGTAGCAAAGTTTAGATTTGAAGTAGCACCAGAGTTGGATAGGAAGTTTACAGTACCAGCAGAAGTATTGATGTTTAGTGTTTCCGAGAACGCTCTGTTAGCACCGAATGTTACATCACCCCAAATGCTGGTTAGATTTGTCTTAACGGTAAGAACGCTGTTAGTTGAAGATGCATTATAAGCACCGCCAATATTGATTCTAGAAACGTTAGCAGAAGTTGTGGCAGGATTGCCAAGAGTAAAGGTTAGATTGTTAGAAGCAGTAGCAACATCAATGTTTGTTGCACCAGTGATTGTATCGGCAATGTTTAGAGCAGATGCTCTATCAAATGCATTTACTGTAGCAGCATAAGAACCAAGATTTAGAGTTCCTACAAATCCAGTGTTGGATAGTAAGTTGAAGGTTCCAGTTGTAATAGCAGTTCTAACGTCTGCTGTGTTTGTGGTGCCACCGCCATCAATATCAATGTCATTTTCAAACTTGAAGTCACCAGTGATTCTTGCGGTTCCGCCAATTACAAGTGCTCTATCTAATGCAGAGTTTGCAACGTTAATACCAACTCTACCACTATTTGTGGTAGCAACACGAAGAGTTGCGGCATCGTTTGGAGAAGCACTATTTCCGCCAACAACTAAAGCGTTGTCTAGGAATGATTCTACCTTAGTTTGAATACCAGCAGATACAGTAATCGCAACCGATTTACCGCTAATAAAGCTGTTACCAACAACATCGAGATTTGCTCTTGGTTGGGTTTCTGTTTGTACGAATCCCTTAAGATAAGCATCGTTTGTTGCTCTTGCAAGAGTGTTGATGCCTAACTTGTAATCGCCCCAGGTTTCGGTAAGAGTTCTTAGAGATTCGCCACCAATTAAACCAACTTCCTTCCAGTTTGCTCTGGAAACTTCCATCTTAGTATTGAGTGGAAGTGTAGACCATGTATAGATCGTTCCGTTCGCAGGAGGAACAGGAACTTGAACCTTACATGAACCACCAGAAGAACTAAATCCAGAAGATAGAACAGTCCAAATGCCATTTAGATTAGTATTTGCACTGAAATTGGTGATTCTGATTAGAGATCCAGCAGCAACATTTACGTCAGCATTTGATACTCCAGATGCCCAGCTAATAGTGATTAGTGATCCATCACTGCTGATGCTTTGGATATTTGAATCAGAAATTTCAGTGTAGTAGTTAGCAAAGATCCAACCAAGTGAACCAGAGAGTCCTACTTCACTGCCCTTTAGAAGAATATCACCAGGAACAGGTGTTTGACTTGATCCGTAGAATACTTCTTGAGAATTATTGAATTTCTTGGTTTGATCAGGAGTTACGTTTGTAGGACCAAGAGTTGATTGATAATGAGTTCTAATTGAATAGAACTGACCATCTAATCCTAGAGTTTGTCTTGGGGTAATTCCAAAGATAGCAGCATTAATTCTGTTCTTACCTAGCGTAATGTCACCAACATTATTGTTGCTATGCTGAGATCTGCTTAGAGTTGAGTCATCACCAAGAGCACTATCAACAATGCTGAAGATTCTTAGTGGTGCTCCTTCATTTGCAGGAACAGCAATTTCAACTGGGTTGTTGAAGTTTGCATTGCCTTCAACAGTAATTCTATCGTTGAAAGTTACAGGAGTATCAAATGTGGTTACAAGTGCTCCGAGGTTGTCAGTAGAATCATCTTCAGAAGAAGAGAGAACTGCTTGTTCCAGGAATGTCTCTTCGCCAGTAATAGCATTTACCTTACGATTACCAATGTAAAGATCACCATTAGAGTTTAGACCTGTGTAGAATACGATACCGCCATCTTCACGCTTAGATTGTGCATAGAAGTCCTGAGTATCTGAAAGAACAACTTCTTGACGTAGTGGGAAACCAGTTGAGTAGTTACCTGGACCAAAACCAAGATATTCAAAGGTGTGGTTTCCAGAACGTGCAATAGATGGTCTGCGAAGTTCTACGTATAGTTTTCTTTCAGTTGGATATTGTGAATCACCGCAGATTGGGATGTATCTGTCTTCAGAACCAGAAGTTGCGTTACCTTCCTGTGCCTCAATGATGTTTGATCCGCCAACTGGAGTTAGAGTTGGTGATGTTAGATCATCTGGATTTACGAAGTTATAACGATTAAGTGCAGGTTGCTCAACTAAGTCAAACACAAGTTCCTTAGTTTCCGAAGCTTTTGCATCGTTAACTGTTACAAGACCGTGTACATAGTTGTCAGCAGCAGATACCGTTGCTGGTACATCATTGTAAACAGGATTTAGTTGCTTGAACCATAGAGGATCATTCTTGAAATCTACAGGATATAGTTGTGAAATTGGTTGCGAGAATCTAAAGTTTCTGAAGTTCTCACCAACTCCAGCACCAGTTGGGAATGGAGAAATATTACCACGAACACAAGTCAAGTAGTAAATACCATCTTGTTGTCCAGGAATTCTTTCCTGAATTGTATCAATATCAAAGATATAGAATGTGTCATCAAGTTGACCAACATCATCAACGGATTCAACTCTATACTGATTACTTGCGTCGTCAGTAATAATATCACCAGGAACAACAGTATAAACGTTTGCTCCTTCTACTCTGTATAAGAAATCTTTTCTGCTTGACTTGTCTCTGCCTTGAGCATCACCAATGCTATTTGGTTTTGCCTTGAGATCAGCAAATACAGATCCTTGTGTGAAACGAGTGTTAACAAATGTACTATACTCTACGGCACCAGTGGTATTCTTGAGAACAAGATAATGCTTAGATCCTACAGTAAAGTATCCTTGAATGTAACCGTTTCCAGAAGAATTGCCATTCCAGAATACAGCATTAGCAGAAGAAGCAGTGGTATTGCTGGTTACGAATGATCCACCTTGAGGTGAAGTAATTTCAACAACAGTGAAGATCTCATTCTTAAGTGAATCAACTGTAATTGTGTGATCAAAAGCAATCAATTCAAGGTAATCAGTTCCTGATTGTGTTACCTTTCTTGCTGACTGAATAGAGAAAGCAATTCTACTTTGTGTTCTATCGCTGCTTACAACCTTAGGATTAAAATATGGATCATAATTTGGTGTAATTCCAAGAGCAGTATATTCAGCAAAAGTATAACCTAATTTTTCTCCAACTTGTAGTGGGTTGTCAAATCTTGCTACAGAAGGAGCACCGCCGATTGGTTTTAAGAGAATACGCTGAGGTACTAAACGTCTCTTGTCGTCTGTACGAATCTTGAGAACAAATCCATTGAGCGGATCTCTTACGGTTGTTAGGTATGAAGGGATAACATACTTGAGGCGATATACTCTATCTTCCTTGCCTCTGGAATCAGTTGTTCTTGTATACCATGTATCAAGAGTTCTGATCTTACCAGATCCAGGTCCATACGCATTTACATCATGGAATCTGTAAAGAATGCTGTCGTTTCTGATGTTTCCTGGAGAAGATTCATCAGTAACTTGTAAGTACCAGAGACCCTGAGTGTTTGAAGAACTGGTAAATGCAGCATCATAACGTAGTGGACTTACTCTCTTATCAGCAAAGACATAGAAATTTTGACCGCTATTTGGTACAAATGAGATCGCATTTACACCAGCAATAGCGTCAGCATGTGTGGTGTGAATACTAAACTTCTTGGTTGTTACAAAACGTGCAAAATAGTATGTTTTGCTATTAATTGTTCCTTGACCAGCGATTTCTGGTAGATCGGATCCAACAATATCAGAAGCAACACGGAAGAATACTTTCTGTGGTGTTACAGCAGCATTTGGAAGGTCGAAAATGTGGGCAACATCAGTTTGAATTTCCCCAGCACCAGCAAGATTACACTTATACTTGTGGAGATCATAAACTTCATCAAGAACGTACTGTTGAATTTCAATTTCAACATCTGGATCTACAGCGTCTGTTTCTGGTGAATAGATGTAGATACCAGCAGCAGCATTTTCCTTAGTTGCTGCAAGCATTAACTTGGTTTGGTCTGAACCATTAAAATAAGTTGTGCTTGAGTAATCTTCAGGAACAGTAGTTCTACCAGGAGCAATTACATAATACTTAGTATTTGTATCAAATCCTTTTGGTAATCTAATAACTCTCTTATCTGGATTTGTTCCTGCTTTCGCTCTGGGAACAAGCCTTACAGGAGTTCCAGTTTCAAAGTTATGTGGATTTGAAGAACCTCCACCAATATCGACAGTAAATAAAGTTGCTCTCTTAGCAAGACCAGCGTAATCAATTACAGGTTCAATTCTTGTTACAGAAGTAATTGTAGGAGTTGTTTTTGTAACTCCAGAAAGAGTTCCAGGTACAGTTGAAGTACCAATTGCCTGAGTGATGATAGAGGTTAACGTTGTGATTGCAGTTGCAACATCAGCACAATCTGGGTTTGCTGGATCTGGAGCAACTGTTAGATCTTTATATTGAGTTCTTGATGATCCAGTAATCGTAATTGTTTCATTACGCATTGCCTGAATTGCCATGTCTCTGGCTTGTAGGAATGCATAAACCGCTTGATCTTCTTCGCCTTCAAAATCTTGACCAGTAATATAAACTTCACTGAGTTCATATACTTTATTATTGCTTCCGTACTTAACGTTGAACGAAATTGCTTCAATTGCAGTAATAATTTTGTTAATATAATTTTGATTACCACCTGGAACTGTAAAACCAGGGAAGTTTGAGAGCATTCTTGCTACAGCAACTTCAGCAATTAATTCCTTGTTGCCAAGAATTAAATTATGAGCATCAATCCATCTTCCACCCTGAGGTGTTACACCTTGGTTTAGGATTACAAAAATATCATCAAAATATCCAGAAATTGTAGACGCAACGTTAGCACACTCTGGATAATTTGTGTCCTGAACAAGTGTAGGATCTGTAGTTGGAACAATAGTAGACCAAGCACCAGCAGGTAAAGTAAAGTATAGATATGCAGTTGAAGAAGTTTGAAGAGCATTTACAGTTGTTCCACTGTTTAATTTGCTTCCAGAAGTTCCTAATTCAATTCTGCTACCATCTAAAATACGCTTAATATAAGTATTGGCAGGAATATTTGAAGTGATTGCCGTGGCACCAGTGTTTAACTTACCATTGGTAAAACTGCTTGGGTTGTACTCACGAACAGTCATTCCGATAAGAAGACCAGTTGTGTCTCCTACATTAACAATTGAAGAACCAGAGGTGGTGCTGCAGTTTGTTAGGAGGTAATCGAAGTTACGCATTGCTGCAATGCATAACTGCTTAACATATTCGTATGCTTCAATGCTCTCTTCAAGTTCATTCTCAATGTAAGCAAGAGAACCACCAACAAAATATCCTTCTGCTGCTTGAATGGTGTTAATATTTCCACCAAGCCTTAAATCAGAAACAACCGCATCTACAAAATATCCAATATCTCTTTCACACTTAGAAATAGTGATATTCGTATTAGTAAGAAGATCTGGATATTTTGCAACAATGTACTTATATGCTTCATTTTGAATAAATGTCTTGTTGTCTTCAATTCTATTAGCAGCATCTTGTGCTAAATTATCAATAGTGATTCCAGCAGGATTTAACGTCTCGATAGATGCAGTGTATCTTTCAAAACCTGTTGGTTCAAGTGTAGAATAATATGTACCATTATCAAGTTTTACATATAATTTTTCATTAGTTTTAGCACCAAGCCTGTATCCTTGAATACTTGCTGCTGGTCTGTTTGCTGGATCAACAGCATCATCACTTCCGAGATATAGTTTGGTGTGATTGCTTTGTGGGTTGGATGCTTGAATATCTAAGGTGTAGTATTGAATCTTTTCTTCGTTACTTGCCGAAGCATTGATTACCTTAGGTGGAATAATATCGGTAATGTAACCACCTTTATCTTGGTTGAAGGAGAATCCTTTGTAACCAATAGCGTGTAGAGAGGTGTTACCAAAGTTTGAGTTGGAGTTGGTGATCGACATGTCACCACCAGATTCCATTAAGAAGTGATCAAAGAATCCAACAGCAAATACCGAAACGCACTGAATGAAAGAGTCGTCTGATGCACGAATGTGGAAGTTTCTCCAATCATCTTTCCAATATGCATCACCTTTCGTGTGATAAGGAATTGTTGCAAAGGCATCAGTTAGTGATGCTTGATTCCAGGTGTTAGTAAATCTATCGTAACGGATGAATGCTCTATCGTCTTTTTGTAGAGAAACACCAGTATACTGAGCAACAACCATCGACTTGAATCCAGTTGCTTTGGATCCATCTGCCCACATGCCACATAGACCCCAGGTGGATCTGATCGAGCAGTTGAAGACGTATGGCGAAGCGGATTCTACCGAGTCGATTTCTGCTTGAGCAACAGCATTAGTTCCAAGACCACTTGAAGTTGTGTAAGTTGTGCCACTTACAAGACCAAGTGCTGCTGCAGTTGTTTGAATTTGGTATTGGAATACCTTTGGATTAGTAGCATTCAAAGCACTAACTTTGAATGTTCCGTTAATTTGCTCATCAAGACCAGAATTTAGAATAGCAACATACTGATCTACGAAGTAACCATGGTCAATCTTGGTTGTAACTTCAACAGTTAGAGTTCCAGCAGGAGCAGAATCAGTTACCTTGATGCTTTCGATTCTTCTGGTATCAGAAAGAGGACCGACAATTCTATTTTCTTGTACAAGTGCTTCAAATTCTCCATCATCAATTTCTGGTTGGAATTGTGCAAACGCACGACCAACTTTTTCATAGTAAATATCAAGATCTTCTCCATCAGCATATGCCATGATGGTGATCTTGTGGTGAGAATACTCAGGAATTGCAAGGTTTACAGTATTTCCTTTCTGGAAGTAAACCTTACCTACATTATCATTCTCATCGTATAGAGGAGAGTTGCTTGAAAGATCGCCATCCTTAATAGTGAACTGCCATAGGTAGCAACCACCAGTTAGGTTAAAGATCGAAGTTCTCTCCTGGGTGCCGTCAGCAGGATCAGGAACGTAGAGAGGACGAACGATGGTTCTACGGAGGTCATAACCGATTAGAGAGCAACCTCTTGGAACAATACAACCACCAGTGGCAGCATTAAACTTGTAGAGAACGTTATCTGGGTTGCTGAGATCTAAGATTGAATTATCTTGCCACTCTTGAAGTGCTCTATTGTAGTTAAATACAGGAAGAACGCCAGTGGTAAGAATTGCAGGAAGATTGTTTAAATTACCAGCAGTTAGGGTATCATTTAAAATTGCAATTAAGGTAGCAATTGTATTTTGTACATCAACACACTGAGCAGGATTTCCAGAAGGAAGATGAAGAACATCAGGTGTTGTTGCACCTGCAATAGCTGGTCCTTCTAAGATAGTGAAATCTTTTGAATAGAGTTGGTTTGTTACTGCCTTTTGCATCATGTCTCTGGCAGTAGTGAAAGCAACAACAGATTGTGCTACTTCACCAACTAATCCGTTAGAAATAGGATTGCCATTTCTGTCAAAATATGCTTTAGTTGCAGAAATAGTGTTGCTGTTTCCGCCAGTTCTTAGGTCAGCAACTACAGCGTCAATAACATATCCAATATCTCTCTTGCACTTGACTTCGCCAGCAGGGATATTTGTAGAAACTGTTTCTGCTGGAAGTGAACCACTTGGTCCCGCAGTTACCTTAGCAGTAACAATTGCAGTTAAGGTAGCAATAGCAGTTTGTACGTTAGCACAAGATGCAGGATTTTGTGAATCGCCAGTTGCAGGGTCAGGAGTGATTGTTAGATCTTTTACAGCAAGCTGGTTTGCAACCGCTTTCTGCATTTCATCTCTTGCTTTGTTGAAAGCAGTGTTGGATTGTGCTTCTTCGCCTTGAAGACCGTTGTTAATCCAAGAAGTTCCAGAATTATTAAAGTAATTTTTGATGAACTTTAATGTATATCTGTTGCCGCCACCCTGGCAAATGTCAAGAGAAACAGCATCAATGAAGTAACCAATGTCTCTTTGGCACTTTGCAGGATCTGGGTTAGTAAATCCAGGATGTGCTGCTGCAATTGCGTTAAATGCAGTAGTAATAATTCCAGATCTGTTTAATTGAATTAAACGATATGCATCCTTAAATCTCGACCAAGCACCAGTTTGAGTATCTCCAGGGTAGTAAAAATCTGGATACTGAATAGCAATCTGAGCGGCAGAACGATCAATAATTTCCTGCTTGTTTGCTTCAATTAGATTTGCAGCATCAACATATCTTTGCTCTGGATTTGTTGCTGTTACTAATCCAGGACGGTTATCAATATAGTGATTACCAGGCATCAACATGATGCTAAACTGGTCAAATCTATCGTTATTTTTGCCAGGAAGGTATGAATAACGTGCTACTTCAATAAAGGCTCTTTGAATTGTTTTGAAGGGTCTTAGAGGCGAATTACCTCTATTGTCTAATTCATCAGTAGCATTAAAATCATCTGGAGAAACATATAGGTACTTTCCAGTTTTACTTGAATAAAGATTATCAAGTCGTGTAAGAGCCATAATTACTCAGACCTTCTATTAGTGTGCTTTCTTCTTCAAAGTATTTATACAATAAAACCTCCCCCGAAGGAGAGGTTTTAAAGCACACGGAAGGGGTTCTGGATGGCAGTATCGCCAAATTTATAATACCACAGATAATTAAATTTGTCAACAAGTGGAACCGACAAGATTTGAACTTGTGACCGCTCGGTTATCAGCCGAGTGCTCTACCACTGAGCTACGGTTCCAAAACTGAGTGAAAGGTCATTTGCTCTTTGCCCTTTCCATTCCACATTCAGAAGATTGCGTTTGCAACCACTTTCTTCCTATACCCAGTTATATGAGTTGTTTCATAACAACCCAAGCCGAGGAAGGTAGAATTGAACTACCGACACCATGTTCTTCAGACATGTGCTCTACCAACTGAGCTACTCCCCGAGGTAGTCCCAGCGGGGTTTGAACCCGCATTTACGCCTTGAAAGGGCGTCGTCCTAACCAATTAGACGATGGGACCATACGACCCTAACGGGATTTGAACCCGTGATACCACCGTGACAGG
>JACCDG011396813.1_pt1 | contig 29912 bp, 33 predicted proteins | sample 7442471 | NCBI WGS metagenome assembly JACCDG01 (sample SAMN15323444, study PRJNA562643) | freshwater metagenome | isolation source: river surface water | place: USA:Blue River Watershed | collected 2017-08-17 | reverse complement strand
GTAATGTCTTCGTTCCGGGTCCGGTGTTTTTTTCGTTAGAAACGGGTAAACCTCGCACTTTGGAACAGTGCGTAAATGAGGCTAAACAACTTGTCGACAGGGTGAAATCTGTGGTTGTATCACCGAGTGATGATTTGTATGTGATTCATTGGGAAACGCCTGCAGGTCACACTGGACACGGAAGCCCAATCACTATGGATACAATTAGGGCCGTGTTAAATGACAAATCATTACAATTTGATTCTATTTATGTAGATGAAGACGGTACAAAAAATTGGTTTGTGAAGCAAGAATAAAAATTTTCAAGTTTTTTATTTGATAAATCAAATTTTTTGTAAAATTCTTTAGAAAGAATTCCTAATGAAGAGGGAGACGGAGAGATTTTGTGACCAGTGTCATATCAACCCTGCTGTAGCAAAGTTAAAAGGCTATGATGATTATGCTTTCTGTAGCGAAGTTTGTGCTCGGAAAATGTACTTGGAACTAAAGAAACCCAAAGACTTGTACTCGGAACTTGAAGAAATTTTGGAAGCGTCCTACAACACTTGTCGTGTCCTAGATGGGGATGATATGTTCAATCTTGTTTTGAATGAGGAAATGACCCAGCAGTTGCGCCGAGTGGGTGTCTGCATGGTCAAAGTCTTGCACCCAGAAGTTCGCAAACGCATTGCCACCACATCCGGCGAATTCTTGTCCCAATCTTTTCTCCGACTGGGACGCCAGACCAAGACTGACTTGGAAGCAGGAAACTTTCTTTCTATGTGTCGAGAAATGAATGAACGTAGTTACGAGGACTTGCAAATTTGGGGGACGGGAAAAGGGATGATTCAGGTTCCACCCTTGGAACCCAAGGATTACAAGAATGTGATACACCCAGTGTTAAAGACGGTTGAATCGAAAAATGTCCTAACAGCGAAAAACAATGTGCGCATGTGGGAAGTTTTATCTAGTTACAACCCGTTGCTCCATCCCAGTCAATGGTTTACTTCTCCCCTTTGTGCCGAGGGTTACCGAACACAAGTGTCAGAGGATGGGATAAAGTTAAAGTACGGGAAAAAGTACGATCCGACACCGATTCACTATGATGGGCAACTCTCTGAATCATCTGATGGATCAACCAGACGTGTCCAGATTATTTACACAACAGATACTGGCCCAGTCCGACTCTTTGCTGTGCCTGGTTCCCATTTACCGCGAGTTCGGGAGATTATTCAGGACCTAACTGGGATTGAAGCCAGAGACGGTTTTGCGCGCGAGACTTTTGAAAAATTCCCGAAAATTCTGAAACTACTCTTTAAATACGGTGTGTCCCTAGGAAGTCCATCGGGTTTGCTCATGTTTTGTGCCAACGTGTGGCACTTTGAAAGTGCCAGTTTGGAAAAGGGTGATAAAGTTCGACATGACACGAGTTTGGAACCCAGGGATTATACACAGTCTAGTACTGTATTTCGAATTTATTGTGGTATTGTGACTGTTCCACCGAATCATTTGTTGAAAGACTTGTTAATTATTGCGTACTTACGAGAGCACGGATATTGTATGGAGCCGTTTGCAAAGAAAGAGAATAAGCAACATGCCTTGTTTGTAAACGAAAAGACACCAGTCAATTGGAAAGTCAAAACTAGAGTGGATGACCCGACGGAATTCCAAGCTTTGGCAAATGCCAGTGTGTATGATATGAAATTGTTTTTAACTAAACTCCCAGATGCACGCCTTTTGCTTCACGGGTTGTTACCAACTGATCTTCAGGACGACAGAATCATTATAATTGAAGATGAAGAAGAATAAAAGAATAAATTGTTTTTGGTCAAAGTCCAGGGACTAGTCCTGAACAAAGTCCTGGGACTGGTCCTGGGACTGGTAAAAATCCCCGGCATATATTTTTCGAAAATACCTTACACGGCTTATACCGTTTTCGGTATAAGAAATTTTGAACTTTTCAGTTTTCCATATACATATATATAGTGAGTCAGGGTTTTTGTAGGTTTCAGTGCACTTTTTGTCACTGAAACCTACAAAAACCCTGATTCTACGACCTAACCCAATCACTAAATTTGAAAAAAATAAAATATATGACCGTATTACGGAGACTTTATTAAAAAATGGCACTTTCCGGGAAAAGAGACTGGTTTACAACATCCAATACATGGTTACTTTCTAATTCTTGGCTTAGATTTGTGACATGAATAGATGAGACCTCATCCAACCCCAAGTTTTGTGACTCTGAAAAGGCCTTTTCCCCTTCCCCGATAAAAACAAAAGACGCATTTTGTTCCAGTTTGGCCAAAAATATGGCATTTTTGGCGTCTTGCCTGGTAAAATGACTAGAACTCGTGTCTTCACCATCTGTGATAATGACAAATGTCCGCTCTTGGTCTTTGTTATCTTTCAAGACTTGGACAATGGCGTCGTACAAAGAAGTCATTCCGGCTACGCGATAGTCTTGCTCGGAAATTTCAGTTGTTATATCCAAGTTTGAGTTTTTAATAAATAGACGAACTTGTTCCGAGAATGTGTAAATGTTAAACTGGACCAGTGTATCTCGTTTTTTCCACTCTGAAAACATGCCGTTGATGGCGTTGACTACAGACTTTTCTTTTCCCAACATTGAACCGGACGAATCAAGAATAAAAGTAATCTTACGAGGAGAAACACTTTCCTTCATTTTTGAATAAAGGTCCCGGACAAAGTTTTGTAAAGGTCCCGGACAAAGTCCCGGGACTGGTCTTGGGTAAAGTCTTTTTGATCCCAAAAATAGTTTTTATTTTATTTGGCGTTGCTACTACCACTCAAAATAGGACGAACAATTTTTGGACCAATATCTTGTTGGCAAACAGGACAAATTTTCTTCTGATCAACACGAGAAAGGATTTCTCTGACACATTTGTCGCAACATACTTGATGTGTACAATTAACGAAACAAATGGATGCACGAAATTCACAACAAATGACACAAACTGGGTCCAGTTCGGACTCAATTTTATCAGGCGTCTCATGTAACACATCTTCCCACGTCTTTTCAATCTTTACACGCTTCACAGGTGCATTGTTATTGTTTCCGTTCATAGACGCGTCTTGTGCTGCCAGAAAATCACCATCTGGGGGTCCATTTTGAATCCTAATCTCCACACCCAAAAACCGAAGTAGGGAGGCAATGTTTCCTCCAACCTCTGGCCGATCTGATAACCGAATCAAATACAAGGACTGGCGCAAAATTTCGTTCAATGCTTCAATCACAGAAGCATCCAGTTCAAGACCCAACTTGCGAGCAATGGATTGCCCAGTACCCAGATGGATTCGTCTTTGAATACCCAAATTGAGAAAATCCCGAAAAATGTTACTGGAAACACAAATGATAGGAATCCAAGGTTCATCCCGAGAGCACAGAGAGGTCAATTTGTTACCAAATTGTTCTTGCGTTTCCGTATCTCCAAAGGACGAAGTGTAAAATTCCACATTTTCATACGTGTGTCTGTAAATCTTGTACTCGGGTGTTTCCAATTGAATCACCGGGTCTTGACCAGCTAGTCCCAAAATGTCAATAATTCGAGTCCGAGTATGCTCTCGAGGGAATAACACCACATTCATTTTTTTAATTTTTATTTTTTTTTTAAAAAAATCAGTGTGTGGTGTTGGGGAATATGAGTACAAAGTCTTTTATAGTTTCCTATGTTAAATATGGTTCAGTGTTTGCTGGAGGGATATGTCTATCGCAAGCATGGAACAACTACCGTGATCCCGAGAGACATACTTTATTAGAAGGTCCCGAAATTGGAATAGCACTTGCTTTGGGATCCATTTGGCACATTAGTGCGCCATTGATGGTTATCACGAGTGTGCATAACTTGGTAACAGAGGAGACTTGGTCTTTTACGTTTAAATTTTTGACAAAGTCCAAAGATTGAGAAAATAAAAAATTTTTGTTTGGTTTAATGGATGCTTATCCTGAGTTACAAAATTTAACCTTGGAGGACAAAACCAATTTACAGTTTTATACAAACTACTTCTTTGGTTTTGGTTATCCTTTTGTTGAAAAAGTTATACCATCAGAAAATGACTTGCTGAAAGTAATACACGCTGTATGCTATATCAAATTACCACGACTAACTATACGTTTAAGTCAGTTGGGTGACAGATTGGGCTATAAACAATGTTCGGCGTTTTTAGGAAGATTATACTTGGGAGTAGAAGGACCAGCATATGAAAGAGATGATGTTAAAGGCGCCTTTTCAATGTTAAAATCACAACAATACTGGGAATTATGGTGTCGCTTGTTTTCATACAACATGTCTCAGTCAGAAATGTTTGTGTACGGACGCTATCACGACGAAATTACAAGTTGGGAAGACGCATCTCCAACTTGGGTTAAACAGTTAAATAAGTGTAAACAAGTGTATGATCAAAAAATGGTCAAAGTCCGGGCATCCACTCTGTGCCTAATTTGGTGCCTAACCTTGTCAAAGTCCTGTTCCAAGGATGTTGCCAGGATGATTGCAAAATTAGTTTTTCAGTCTCGATTTGAACCTGATATTTGGGAAAAAGAATGAGCGGTTTGAAAGCTATAACTCATCTTACCGGATCTGAATTTGAGTTAATTGATAAATGTGAAACACAAATGAAACTTGGAGACAATTCTTTAATTAAAGAATGTTCCAAGAGCGATAAACTAATGTATCATTTAGCAAATAGACTTTACATCACGGGTGCGCAATCGTATTCATTTAATGTCGCAAAGCAAGGTTATGAATTAGGATTTCCGCATTGCACTGCTTTTTTAAGTCATTTTTATTTGATTCATACTACAGACATGTTGTTTGGGTTGCGTTTAATTATACAAAGCAAGAAAATCCAGACAATGAAATCACGCTTGCATAAATCTCCGATAAAATCAGACATTGAACGTTATGTTTATGGAGAACACTTTCTTGACATTTGTCGTTGGTGTAAATGGGACATTTTGAATATCGAGAAATTACAACATTGTCGGGAATTCTACATTACAATCTCTTGCAAAGTCCGGCGCACCACCCTGTTCACTTTCTGGTTCCTAACTTTGTCAAAGTCCTGTTCCAAGGATGTCGCCAGAGTGATTGCAAAATTAATCTGGGATTCGAGATATGAGATTGTAATTTGGAAATAAAAGTTAAAAAATGAAGGTGTATGCCTGTTGGTATACTGTGGTAACCTTGTGTGATCACGATGGTTATTGTAGTGGCGCGTCTTGTGACGAACAAGAGGAAGAAGAAGAAAGATTAACGTATGGCTATCAGATTCGACTGGAAGACATAACTTTGTTTGTGTTATATCATTTTAAGTGGCGTCACGTCTTTGATATTTGCTTACAGACACCAGATGATTTTTCAGAAGCCATAGACTTTGCTGGATCTGGTTGGTGTCATGCATCAAAGACAAAGCACTTGAAACACGCAAGGTTGTATCAGCCTTATAAACTCTCGTACTTTTATTCTCGATCATCTAATTCACGCCCGTTGCATTATTATGACAAAGCCTCCATAACTGCTTGTATTGCCTTGATATCAATTTTTCGTTTCTATCACATTCCAAAAGACATTCAGAAAATAATTTGTGAGTTTGTTGGTGAAATAAAATATTAAATGAGTGGTTTAAAAAGTCGTTACTTAGAACCTAATGAATATCTTCAAGTAATGAATTGCATTGATCTTATAAAACAAAGAGATTATTCTCTGCTCAAAACCTTTGATGATCGATTATATCACTCTGTAGCGAATTATCTTTTAATTGCCGGCTTAAACAAGGATGCATTTTCTATTGCTCAAAGTAGTCATAAGAACGGAAATTTGTACTGCACTGGTTTTATCGGTTTGTGTTACATTTATGGGATGGGGTGCGAAACAAACCCGAAAAAAGGCGCACAATTTATTATTAAAAGTACGTCAGGTGAATGTATTATAAATCGGTTGGTGCAATTTCCTAACATGGATTCTGTTGAAAAGTACATTTATGGGCAAAACGTGGGTAGTATTAAAACTTGAACGCGTTGGCGTTCTCAAGAACTCGAATTTTTAACCGACTGTGAACAACTTTATAGCAAAACAACAGCTCTTGTGAAGCGATTTACCTTGTGCCTAATTTGGTGCCTAACCTTGTCAAAGTCCTGTTCCAAGGATGTTGCCAGGATGATTGCAAAATTAGTTTACGAGTCTCGTTATCAACCCGATCTCTGGATCTAACAATTTCGGTTTATTTTGTAATTTATCTGTGGTCTAACAATAAACATGTCACCCAACCAAGCTTTTAGCATTGTTTCGGGATGAAAAGGCATTTTCTGAATATGGTACAAGTCTGGTAAACCCGATCGGATATCCAAATATTTGATAATCTCGTCCTGATTCCCAATGGCAAGTTGGTCATTCAACCCGTTTCGGTAGTCATTCCCTTCTGGTACAAAGAGTGTGCCCTTTCCAACAAAGTTTGTCATATTGAGTAATTCCTCAAATTCGACATCAATACGAAATCGTCCAATCATTTTGTATGTTTTATTCAAATACAAGAATGCTTCACGAATTCGTTTGTACCCATACCAACAAGACAGCACATGATCGACAGTAATTTCTGGCATTTTATTCCGAAAGGGATAACCAGAAATGTTTTTGACTTGTTGCCAATACTTTTCATCTTTGAGTTCGTTATACAAAAACACTTGAATGTTCGGGAGAGAAGATAACACGCGAATAGAATGCAAATCAATTGCATTTGTCTTGTCATATAAAAGGAAAATGTACAAGTCTGGCCATCCATTTGGTTCAAGTACATGTTTAATCAGTTTTTCAGAAATTTTTGGAAAACATCGTAAAACACCAGTCAAAAAAATGGCAAACTTTGGGGATACAACAACAGGTGTTACTGGGTCCTTATCATCAAGTAAGAACAAAGGAACGACACACAATAATAAAATAAATATGGCAACACCTGTTTTATTCATAATGAAATTTAAAAAATTAAAATGAGTGTTGATCCAACTGTGAAACTTGTAAACGGTTGTTTTTACGTAAACATTCAGTGTGAAGCCGACTTTATACTTGAAGCAAACGGAAAGGATAAGAGAGATGAAAAAGGACCTTGGACAGTTCTTGTCAAAGCAGATGGAACCCAAGTTGTTGTAATACAAAAAAAAAGATTTCCGTCCTTTTACCAAAACAAGTTTTTGACAAACACTTGGCACTTTGGCATTTCCAAAGTTGATGAATTTGTTTTGAACAAGACTGAGAAAAAGGAAGTGAATACCCCTGGGTTAGGACTTTATCTAGGATTTGTGTCTGTTGTGGTATTAACTTGGTTTATGAATAAAAATTAATTCTTTTTAAAAGAGGGTGTGATGCGAGCTTTTAAAGACAGCGACCAAGTATTGGTTGATAGAATATTATCACTTATAAAATCTGGTGACAATTCTTGGAAACAAGAAATTGTAAATTGTGATGAACTTATTTATTCCCATGTTTTATCTTGGTTGCGAAAATTAAATCAACGTGATGAAGCTTTTTATATAGCCAAAACAGGCGATGAACTTGGTTACCTGGATTGTACAAGTCGGTTAGCTGAGTTTTATCTATCTGAGTTTGGGTGTGTTTTAGATCCGTGTTTAGGAGCTCGTCTTCTTGTAAAATCAACGGATCGTGTATTACTAGAAATTAGGTTGTTTAATATTGGGTGGACACCCATGTATAGGAGTGAATTGTATGTGTATGGCCAGTGTCTTCCTTTGATTAAAACTTGGCGTGAAAACTGGAGTGAATTGTGTGTAGAACGTTTTGCATCGCATTTACACAAATACTGTAAACAAAATACGATCATCTGCTTTGTGCTTACTCTGGTGCCTAACCTTATCAAAGTTGTGTTCCAAGGATGTTGCTAAGATGATTGCAAAGATGGTGTACGAGTCTCGATTTAAACCTGATGAATGGCTTTTTATTTCTTAAAATTTACTCTTTTCCTTCTTCTTTCCTTCACTGTTGTTACCGCGGTTGGTAAATAAACGGTAGTTGGATCGTAATCAATGCATTGATTTTTTTCTTTATCAAATCCAATCACCACGCCTCTACCAAAAACAACCGTATCATACCAATAACAGTTTCTGGATCTTTCAATTTTTTTGACAGAGAGTGGGTTTTCTCCACTGTGAATTGCTTTTTGAGTAAATTCGAAAACGTCAAATAGGGTTTCCAATTCATTTGCTGGAACATCCATTGGTATTTGAGATTCGCCACCATCCAAAACGATTAGGCACTTTACGGACAAAACTTTGTTTTGCTCTTCTTCTTCTTCTTCTTGGTCTTCTTTTGGTCCATAATTGGTGTAGTCAAACCATTTCCACATTTATGGACAATTATATCTTTTTGGTAGTCTTTTTTGAGCTACTCCTTGCCTCGCAAGTAAATGTATGGATTTTAATATTACTCTGTTTGGGGTATGCCTGGTGGTATTTTGATGGAAAAGAATACACTGGTGAAGGTCGCTCAGACGGACTCCGAGGACTGTCATTTTGGAAAAGATTGTCCCCAGTTAATGTCATTGTCCAGAACGAACTCACGAAACAAACGCGACATTTGTACCTGTTCAGTCCTTGTTCTACAATCACCGCACTTTTTTGGTCAATTGGCTTGCATGGCACTGATGAAAGTATGTTTGTCCCACGCCATGCCATTAACTTCTTGGTCCCGCCCATTTACATGTGGATTCCACTTTTTCGAGAGTTTTTGAAATGGACCGGAGCCGTTACTTGGTCCAAGAGTCGGCCCCATTTTGAACAAAATGCAATCATTCGTCAGTTACTTCAGGATGGAAGGTCTGTGGCCTACTCTCCATCCAACTTTGTGCCCAATTTTGATCCAGAGCATGCCGAGAGTAATTACATGCCTTCGGATGACGTTCTGACCTTTTGTCTGGAGCAACATATTAAGATTGTCATTGTCAATGTAAAACACGAAACAAAAAGGTATAGTTTATTCAAATGGAACACGGTCCAGAATTGGATTTACGAAAAGACGGGTCATTTCTTCCCTGTCTTGTTTTGGAAAAGGTTTGGACCTCAGTCACCACTCATTGAGGTTGAGTTTCAACTTGGTTTTGAAAGTGAGAAATACGATAGTTTGTCAAGTTTAAAATTTGCGCTCAACAAGGAATTACAGACAAATTACAAGACAAAATAAATACTTTTTTTTAATCCTGTTTGCACTCAATCACTGGGTCCGGAATGACAAAAGTCCTGCTCCCAGGTGGGTGCCCAATTGGGTGCAAGGGTGGGACATGATTTACGAAAAGGAATGTTGCAATTGTCATCATTGAAAAAAAGCCAGTTTTGGACACAAATAAAACATCCTCTATGCCAATGTAATAATAAAAGACAGGTACAATTGAAAATAGCAAGAATATTTCACTTCGTCTTCGAATTGGCATTTCCGTTGATGAAAGCAACATCACCAAGTTGATACCAGCGTTTAACGAAAATTCGACCCATGGTTCCATAAAATGAATAATTTAGATAAGGACTATGAATTCGAAACTTTCGAATTGGGCGAAGATGCAATCACAAAGTTAAAAATACGTGAAATGGAATACCACTACAATTATGGAAAGTTTTCGTCACTATCTCATGGTCTTCACCTTACAGATCGACATATACAATGTTTAAATGTTTATTATAAAAGCAATCAAAAAGCCAGGCAAGCCACTTTCTGTTTCATTTGGGCCAGTCTGACACAAGGAGTTTTACCAAGGGAGATTGTTTTTGAAATTGCAAAGTTAATCTGGGATAGTAGGACCAGTCCTCATATATGGAAAGTTTTTTATTAAAATGAATAATTATAATAAGGATCTCATTTTTATCAACTTGATACTTCAAAATTAAGTGAAGATAAAGTCAAAGAATTAGTAATCTCTGATATGAAAATACGTTACAAATTTGGAAAGTTTTTGTCTAAGCCTCTTAACCATACGCTTACAGATAGAAGCGAACAATGTTTAAACGCTTTTCTTACTAGTAATCAAAAAGCCCAGCAAGCAACTTTGTGCTTCATTTGGTCCAGTCTGGCACAAGGTGTTTTACCAAGGGAGATTATTTTTGAAATTGCAAAGTTAATCTGGAGTCCTTACTTTTGGTTAAAATGAATGGGTTTTATGGATCCTCCGCTCATTATTCTTCCAGTTTCATTCTGACTGCCATTACAGACCAACCCATTCTCGTCATTGTCTTCCATGTTATTTTCTTTGTTTTGACACAAAAGCCAAACTACTTTGAATCCTTTTGTGGCGCCCTGATGGCCAGTATTTGTTTTTCTGTCAAACCACCCTTTGTCGACCCGGATCACAAACAAGTGCTAAGCGTGGAATATGTTTTGCTACTAGTTGTGGTATTTTGTATGGAATACTTTGTCAATATCTTGGGATTTCCCATTGCTTTTATTTGTCTAATTGTGTATTTCACAGTGTTCAAATTGAATGAGTTTTACTGTAACATGTACTGTTTGATGACTTTGATACAAATTATTGTTAGTAATTATTTTAGCTTGGATCATCAAGTAGTGGCTTACTTGGGATTGTCGACAGTAACGGGACTGGGTGTTTTGATTTGGAAAAGAATAAAATAGGAAAACCAAGAGCAAAATAAAGTCCTTTAGGACTTGTTAAACATTTTTGAAAAAAATCATCATGTACAAAAGTAATCCCAGTAGAAGGACCAACGCAGGTGCCCAAGGGGCACAAGATCTTGTGCAAACCGGGCCCCCGGTTAAGGCCTTTGGCGGGATCACGCTTGATTTTGAACTGGTTTACACAGATTGTAACTTGGCGGATGAACATGTTGAATCCAAGCCAGTACTCAGGACTTACTTTGATAGTCACTTTGATCGTACCGATGAAAATGGTGGAATCATTACTACCCACTTGGATGAACACGATTTGACCAAAATTTATGAAGGACGAATACATGGACAATTATTTTCCTTATCAAACCCAGTTCCAGTGACTGCCAAAATTGGGTTTGTTCAGTATGCCATGCGCAGGAACGAATTTGGATTTGCGTCCATGACCCACGCTGGTACAGCAGAGGTATCCCTTCATCAGATTATGTTATCACTGGAAAAGGGAATAAAGTTTGAAACGGAACAGCCATTGGTAATGCACCCATCTCGTATATTTACGGATGACCCAATTGTGAAGGGAAAAATCAAGTTTCGTGTCAAGAAAATGGAAATCGCCAAGGAATGTAAATTTATCCCGATCGAAAAATGTGTTTTATGTGAAGACAATTTGAATGACACTGGGAACGCCATTTCGAGTTTTATTGATGAACGAATTCGTTTCGAATCGAGTATGAAAGATACTTGGCCCGGGATTAAAAATGTGAGAGCGCCCATGGATATTTCCTCGGCCAGTATCCAATCAACCAAGAATATCTTTCTCCCAATTGAATCACTTGTTTTACCTCAGCCACTTCAGGTAAATGTTGAATACTACCAGAATGCGTTTGAGACTGTGATGAAACGAAAATTTTTGACAACAAACGACTACAAAGAATTGGATTTGGCTCATAAAGCAGAAGTGATGATGGAGATTTGTTGTTATGCGGCACAATCCTTTGACTACATTTCGGACACTGTAGAAACGTCTACTCGTAAACAAAGTGGATATGACCAGAGAACACGTCGGCCTTGGGAAGACATGGGCAATTCAGCAGAAATTTGTGGAGATTGCGAAGATGGATCTAATTGTGTAGATACATTTTTTCAAAACTTGCGCAAACTTGCCATTGACCCGGTCAAAAACCCACAATTGTTCGAGATGCAAAAGATTGCATACGATTACACATACATGAACACCCTAGCAACTGTCCATGGTGCCAAAGCAGACGACAACACGGAACACATTGGTGCGCACATGTACGGTCTAGCTATTCCTAACATGGAGATGAAGAGAATGCTCGAGACCAATGCACAAGGAGCAGCTCTGGCTGAGAAAATGGATTTGACCCAAAAGAACCATGACTTGCCCACGCTTGTTGCCGAAGGAACAGGGATGGTGAGACCGCTCGGATCATCCAAATTTGATTACTACCCAAAAAACGTCCGGGAAATGCTAGCACACCACGTTAACAACGGAGAGATATCCAGCCCAACTGCTGCACCTGGTACCCAACTTTCGTTTGATCCTATATTTGAAGAAAGGAAATACGTCTCCCGAAACTTACAAAAGGGTGGTCTCAAGTCTTTGATCCCAAGAGATCAAGGGGCAGAGAGCTCCTTTTATCTCGGCCAGCTCTTGGGTGTGACCAGTCAACATCTTGACCAGACCAAAGTGGGGGCGTACATTTTTGCCAATATTGGTACCAATGGGGAAGTCACCAGAGGCGCTTACTTTACGGACATTTTGAACCAGAAGAGCAATGTGAGTTTGATCCCGTGTACACCAATGCCGGAAAGGATGCTTCAAATTGTTTATGAATCCGTGACGCTCCGCGCGCCACTCAGGTCTTTTGTCTTGGACAAGAAAAAACCAATCGAGGGTAGTATTCAACCCCCAGAGTTTGAGAAAATGAAAAAGGCAATCAATTCGTTAGGAAGAAAGGGACAGGCCCCGTTTGGATCCGTGGATTTCTACGTCAAAAGTCACCAGTACACTGCAAAGAGTCTTGCTGCAATGACTGAGAATTTGATTCAGATGAAAGCGGTTTTTAAATTGGATTATGAACGAGAGATTTACACCAATTCTGAAATTGGATACAGAGTCAAGTTATATATTGATAGGAATAAAATATAAAAACTTTTTAATAATCAAGTATGCCATCGAATTCGTGACAAATACTCATCAATGACTGGAAAGTCTTCCTTTTTTTAAATTCACTCTCCCAAATATACAAAACTTTATAACCAAATGCTTTACATTTTTGTAGTGTTTTTTCAGTTTTTAGAAACACGTCCTTAAACAAACGAGAAAAACGATCTTTTTTATCTTGGTCTGGCCCCCATAATCTTGGATGTCCATGATAATAATCACCTAGGAACTCGACAATTGTTTTTACACCGTTTTCGTCAATATAAAACCCATCTACGCATTTCTTTCTCCATTCTTGTATTCTGTATTCGTCTCCCTTCCATGTTTTATCTGTCTTATTTAAATGCCTGTGTTGTATTTGAATATTTATTTCAATTTGTAACATGTCAATAAATTCACAACCAATTTTTGACTGACCGCTTTCGCATCGCACAAAATTTGGATTACAATAATTACAAAGCCCGTTTTCTACCTTACAATACACTCCACAAGGACATATAGTACAACCAATGCATTCTCTACAATTTTTTCTTAAGATATTGTGCTCACAGTACGATCCACCCGAACCACATTCACGACAAAGTGTTTTGTACATATCATGCTTGCAGATGCCATTTCCTTTACAAATTTTGCAGATACTCCTACTGATTTTATGTTCACACAAGCCATTCCCGTTGCATAGTTGACAATAATATTTTTTCCTTTTATGTTCACAGATTAAAGATCCGCCACAATCTACGCAATTAGCTTTTAAAATCCCGTGAATACAAACACCACTACCGCCACAATCAACACAATGATACCTACTTTTTTTGTGAATACAAAAATCACTACCATCACATTCTCTACAATTTGATCTTTTTCTTTTATGTTTGCATATAGACCCTCCTTTGCATTTTTTGCATTGTGATCGTTGTAGCTTATGTTCACATACTTGGCTACCACCACATTCAACACATGACGATTTTTCTCTATTGTGCTCACATACTGCTCTCCACTGTTTTCCAGACATTCTTCTTTGGAGCCGCCCTTCTTTTGTTAATCGATATTCGTTTTGTGGAAAGTTCTTTTGTAAAGAAACCAACACCTTTTCCATTTTTTAAACTTTGAAAATCTTTTTAATTTCTTTCATCTCTCCTCTGCACACGGGACAGGTCCCAGACTTTATAACAACCTCGACACAATTCTCACACAGACACAAATGAAAACAAGGCACAATAACATGCGACTGACTTTTTTCAGTGCAGATAACACATTCATCCCCAACTGATTCCACTTTGGGTTCCACCTTGGGCCCAGGAACCTGTGGTTCCTCTTCCCTTGTATTTCCACCCCCAAATGTCACACCTACTCCTCTATATGAGAATACATTGTTAAATCCTTCTAACCGACATTGTTCTCCTCTGAACACATTCCTTCTACCAATCATTTTACTACGTTTCATCCCGTTACAAAGATTAAAGTTTCCCTGAATTTCTGTCTCTTCGCCATTGGTAATTACATTTCTGTCTCCAATAATTAGACAAAGAGAGCAACCAAGAATTGTATTTCCGTTGCCAATGATTTTTTTCCGGTGAACACCTTTCAATGTTTGATTACATACAAAAAGGGTGTCCTCGGAGAAATAATATGGAAGATGATACATTTGAACAAAAGAGACAAAAGTTTTTGGAAAGTTTTGAACAAGTAAAGGCAAAAAGTCCGGTGCTGGATGCTGAGATTAACACGACACAGCTGACTGCGCTTTTGACCTGTCAGAGTAAAATGGATAGATTATTAAAATATTATAATTTTTTTTTTTTAAAATAACTTTGTATTATGAGTGTTTCTAACAAAGTAATTGCGTTGTCCGCGTTGGAGTGTCTATGCAATGCAATATCAACATGAATAACCGAAGAAGGTCGATGTCGAAAAGGAACGCACCATTTGGAAAACCCGTGCTTCTCAACCCGTTGTCTACATTTGTGAATCCTGTGCTGATGGTTGGTTGCCCGGAGATTGTTTGGATGACAAGTCTCAGGTTAAAGAGTATGTGAAAGATTAAAAAATTAATTCATCATGTATGGGTTTTACAATCCAATTCAAGAAGAAGAACCGGATTTTGATCCCCGACAAGCCACCAACAAAAAGCAATTTAGATTTGATGATGAGCCTTTATCAGCGCCCATGGGCGGAGCACGTGAATCAGATGTCTTTGTCAAACCCAAATCCAAACCCACCACCTTTGACGAACCTCTTGTAAAAAAGAGAAACACAATTGGGATCATCCCTGACACCACCCCAGTTGCCAACTTGGTGTCTTATCCAGTACAAAATGCTTGTACCGTGTTGGTCCAAGCCATTCGATCTGGTGAATTTCAAAGTCTGCCAACCCAGGTGGCCCAAATGTTGGAGAAGGTAGCATCCAAGCCGAATGAATTCTTTCGGATTGATCCTTTTGTTTTTATGACATACACCCTTTGGACGGGTTCTTGCAACATTTATTTGAAAGAGGCAGTACCACTCTCTGTACTCATTCTGTTAATTTACTTTGATGCCAGTTTTCAAGTAGAGATTCTACCCGATGGTGAGACTATTTCGAGGCCCAAAAAGTTCTCAGAAGTGTCTCTGTTTCCATATGACGGGTCAACCACTTCTTTTGCCCAGGGGTTTCAATGGAAACAAATTCTTGAAACTGCATTTCAGAACCGAGGGATGAACATGAAGGAAAAGATGGATGATGTTGATTATTTTATGGAAACACTAGGAGAAATGTCTTCTGATGATGCAGCCAATATGTTATTTGTGCAAGAACAGAGTAAAACCATTGGTGCTTTTCTGAATAACATGAAATTGTCAGCTCAGGACACCAAGATTGGTGCTTCCGGTGACATGGTCCCTGAGTAAATAAAAAAATGCATTCTTTTATTCAGGGTGTGATTACCCAACAAGCTGAAAGTTTGAAACACTTGCTCAATCCCGAAAGTAAGCAATGGTCCTGTACCGAAGCTTTTTCCAATGAAATGACCCAGTTGATTCAAAGGTTAATAACTCACTATATCAAACGAGCAGCTCTGTTTGGCGCACACAGGATTGACACCGAAGGCGACAAAGTCGTAAAGATCCAGGAAGGGGAGAAAGAGCCCAAGGTGAAAAAGATGAAAAAAAGGCCCAAGATGGAAATTAGAGAAAGTGACTTTGATTACGCTTGGCAAACAATTGAACAAGATGCGATTAAATAAACCACACGCAGTGTGGGACAAAGACTTTTTAAAGTCTTATCCCTATTCTGCCACAATGACTTTTACCGGTACTTTGTTCTGGACCGGGATAAAGTTTAATCCGAAATTTTCAATTTTCTTTTTCCCAAAAATTCCTAATTATGTTGAGTGTCTTTACCCAAGAACATCACACACATGTACGCATTCCAGAACAACTGGTAGGTAAATACATTGTACTGGACGTGGTCGACGAGAATGACCAGTTATTGTACACTTATGTAGCACACAAGTCGGCCTTTTATGATTACCAACTTGAGGCGTTACGTGGAGATGACTACCGTTCTGAAAGAATCGTCAAGGAAGTTATGTTTATGAAGTGCTGGACTTTGATCAGGACTGGTGAACAACAGGATGCATACCGGACAAATGCCTTGTTCATTGCGAGAAAAACCGTCCGATAAGACTGGATGATTAAACTTTTGTTTCTTTTGAAACAAGTTTCTAAAACCTTTTATTATCTCTCTTCTTCATCCTGGAGGACAAATTTTGCTCTAGTTGTTTCCTCTTGTGGTACAACGACTCTAACCCCAACAAATCGCACTTCCCAGATACACATGAGCATAAAAACGATAAAAGAAATGGAACCCACAATTTCACAAACCATCATCCCAATATCTCTTCCATTCTCTGGTAAATCTGCCGATACACCCCTGACAACAATGTAGGTTATCACGCAGGAACAGTAGAATAAAAAGGGTATGAGCATCTTCTTTGATGAGGTCCGTAATCCCCTTTTTATCGACACTTGCGCCATGATCATCCACAGCGCCAAACCAGAAAGGACAGCCACATTGGCCCAGTTGTGTTCCCATCCGGTGAAAGGAATGATAAAAAGAGTAACCACCAATGAGGCATAAATTATCATCCCAGATGAGACTTGAAGAATGCTCCAATAATAGGCACCCGAAATGGTCATACAGTAGAGAAAAATAACAGTCAAGAAATGGAACCCAATGGCTGCATTGAATCCCGATATCAAAAAAGGTGTGGCAATGGTACTGTTTAACATGTTAGATACAGTTGGGATATGATATCTGCATTCTAAACTGGATCCACAGATTATGGAACTGGTGATGAACATGAATAAGATAATGGCAAAGAGCGCCAAAAAGATTTTCCAGGCTTCAGCAATAAACGCCATGATTAAATTTTTAAAATTTGAACAAAGTTCATTGGTTTTATTTCTTCCCCTTGGCTACCAACGTGGAATAAAATCCATTGTTTAAAATGCTTTTCATCGTGTCTGATTGACACTGTCCAAAGTGGCGCACTTTCTGGCCACCAACAGGCAAATCAGCAAGAATTTCAGAGTGTGCACCACCGTGTTCATTATCTCTACGAAAGTGTTCCAATTCGTGTGCAATTGTTCCATTTGGAGAATAAAAGTCTTTCCAAACCAGATTTGTTTTTTCCATCTCGGCTACCTTTAACACAACCGCCTGCAAATTGTTTGACTCAAATAAGTTAACAATCTCTATATGCGTATTGATTGTGATTTGATCAATGAAAAATGTCAATTCCTGTGTCAAAGGTCGAAAAAATGACGGAGGCATGGTCGATAATCCAACGCTGGCAATGTTCCTGTTAGCCGAAAAAATCTCCAATTGTTTCCCAATTTGAACATACGTGTTAACCCACAAGATTAAAAAATCGAGAACCTTTTCCAGTTTCGGGTCAGGTTTTTTTTCTTCTTCCTTCTTTTTTTCGGGTAAAGCACGAGGTTTTGTTGTCCGTCGAATTTCTTCGGCCTCTGGAGGGCGCTCCGGTGCAATCATCTTTCCGTCTAACCAATCAATACAAATTTCAATCATTCTTGCGTGTATTGGATTGGAAGGTCTTTGAACATATTCAAGCATCCGAACTTGACTGAAATTATTTTCAAAAACGCCAGCTTGCTTGTACAATCTTACAATTCTATGTAATACATCGACAATGTTTTCGTTTGTGGTAGAATGGACGTAATACATGACAAAAGACTTGTCAGTGTCTCCGTACTTCCCGGGTAACACTTGATTCACATCAACCAGCTGTTCGCCTCCACCAAAAAGAGACAACATTTTGTTTTTCTTCCTCTTTCCATTTTGATAAAATTCAATGTATTTAGAAATGGTCTTAAACGGTGAAAAAATAATATACTCGAAAGCACAATCCTCAATAAATGTAGACAAAGCGTATTCTACGTTTCTTGCCAACGATATTTTCGTCCTAGTTTGAACGGGGGTGTAAATACCGCTTGTTAAATTAATCACACAGTCTGAGTTCAAAAATTCTAACGCCTTTGGATTAACAATGTTCATTAATCCAACATAACGACTTAGCGGTGCAAAGGGAACACCCTTTGTCTGTAACTGACTTTGGAATTTGTTCTTGTTTGATGGGTCACTTACATAAAATTCAAACTGATCTGTTCGCTTTTTCAAAACAAGCGAAAATGACACAATTTTTCCATTTAACCGAACAACACCTCCGTTTGGAATCATCATTAAGGCAAGTTTGTTTTTGACAAACGATTGAGCAACACTATCCTCAATATATAACTCATGGTATGATTTACGAGATGTAAAGTCCCTAGAAATTGTGATTTCTGTTTTGTTGTCAATTCTCTTGTTGTTTTCCATCACAATCTTTCGTTCGACATCAAGAACCCGTTTTGTATCTGGGTCCGAAACAGGACTGTCCATAATACGATAAGCAACACCATTTCTACTGGTCTCAATCATGACTCTATTACTCCGATATACATTAAAAAAACCAGTTCCCATTTCACCAGTTAATAGCTGGTTATTTGTTTTAGTGCTGTAGAACGGAATACTTATTGCAATTATCCCAGAGGTTGAAATACCTACATAATCTTTGATGCTAATCACAACACCATCTTCTGTTCGTAGTACTGAAATGTCGATATCACAATTCATAGGCTGGTATTCTTTAATTGCATCCAACGAATTTTGTGCCGTTTCGGTCAGTTGTGCGACAATTGGCTCCTTGGTTGTTCCTTCGTTAACCACAATTTCAATCATTTGTGTTTTGATGTCTGCTAAACCAATGTTTCCTGTTTCACGCATCATTTGCATAAACTCTGGCGGATTTGATGACAAATTGTGTTTAAAAGTGTAAGCAACCAACTGGTTCAAAGTAAACGACGGGGTTCTTTTGTCATACTTAAAATCAAGCGTTTTATCAACACCCTTTACAGTTTCGTTCATTTCGATATCCATTGGTGTTTTCAAGAAATCTCGCAACCAATTCACAAAAGCATCTGCACATGTGACGGTCGGTTCATTATATTCTCCACCAAAAACAGGTACATAACAACCACCATTTCTGTCAATCCAAAAATCTTGGTATGTCTCTTGGTAAAACTCAATCTGCATTTCATTTTGAAATGACTCTTGTACAAATTTTATCAGTGCATCTGCGACAATATCACGATTTTTTTCGTTAACACCATTTAAGAACTGAGAAATATTATTTTCGTCATCTTCGTGATCATATTCTTCTATATCGTTTTTTTCTCCGTCATCGTCATCGCCAACCTGATCATATTCAAATTGCCATGCATCTGTTTGGTATTGGAATTCCCGTTCTGCAAGCACGTATAAAACCCTATGACAACAATAAAATTGTTCAACTGATGTACTCTTTAGTAGCACAGTTTTCATTAAATCAGGTTCAAAGTTGTTGTGCATAATATCAACCACAGGAAAAAGACATCTCATATAAACTTGCTCTAAATCCAAATAACGGATTTTGTTTTTTTTTGCCTCGTTTTTTGACACACATAAACGAAATATTTGAAAGGCATATTCCATTCCTTTCTCAAAATAAGGTTCGCCTGACTCATCAGGCCAATCACGTACGTAGTGATTAGACTCGCTTATACTTGGCATACCATCTTGCACATCTTCTGGTATATAAGTATCAAAATGGCTACCATAAGCACGAACGTCAAAACTCTTATAATTTTCTTTTTTTTCATATTCATAATTTGCAGGCCCTTGAACAAACGCGGGAAACCATTGGGTTATTATAATTTGAAGAAAATCTTCGTTACATAATCCCATCTCACATAACAAAATAAAATCATTAATCTTTAAATCATCCGATCCTCTTTTGGTCACCCATCCATTTCGCAAACACGTTTGTTCCAACGCATTTATTGTTCTAATTAAACTTTTTTCTTTTATAGAAATATTAGCACTGTTTATGGTGTAGTCAAATTCAATCTCATTGACTGGCTTTTCGCCCTTTTTTGGGTACAATGTTGTTTCATAAAATGTTGCAGCCAGATTCACATCCCAGTTATCATCTAACATGACATTCAAATTCACAAAAATGTATTTGTTCAAACCTCCAGTAGTTGCAATTATATTTTCAAAGGGACATTCAAAGAAAATAACCGAGCAATCAAAGAAAAATCGATTATCCGTTTTCACTTCTTTCTCTCTTATTAATCTCTGGATGTTATCGGGATCCCATTCTTTACTCGTAACAAACTGTACATCTGGAAACAAATAACTGACACAAGAATACACCGTACTGTGTGCAGCTCCAATATATTTTACGTTTTTGGGAAGTCTGTATTTGTTAAACGACTCCGAAATTATACTTTTGTTATCAGAAGAAGCCGTTTGATTCGACAGTGCCTCTAACCCGTACTCAATGGGTATAATTGTGTTTGCAGTGTCAATTAATAATTTCGTAATTTTCGCCACATCTCGCACAAAAACATCTTCCACCGAAGACAGCAACACATCATCTCGGGAAACTGGAACTTTGGTATATGCCGGTAAATCAATTAATAAAACAAACTTTTCGCCAATTGGTGTCGCAAACTCTAGTTTTACCACCACAATACTATTCACCAATACCATCAACGTGTTTTTCTTACTATTAACAAGTGGAATAATTCTTCCGTTCATCTCATAAGCGGTCGATGCTGGTTTTGACGCCATTTGGATCGTCTTTGTTGACACGGTTGGAAACAACAAGGAACCTAACAATGTTTCTCTACTTATACCAATGGCTGTATCATGACAGATAATCCCGTTGTTATTTAACGTAACGTCAACCCTTGGCCTATTTTTAGATCCAGTATTGAGTAGAACATTGTTCACAAAGATATCACATGTGGAAATGTACTCAAGTTTTTGCAGCTGTCTCAGAAATCCTTCTTTCACATCCTGCTCGACGTTAAAGGTAACATGAATATTGGTAAACGGTTGTTTCCAGTCGTCCTCCTTGTCGATTAATCTTAGCAATAAAGGATTCCCATCTTTTCCTGAATGAAATATAATGGCTTGATACCCACACAAATTTCCGTTCTCAAGACGATACACACTATCAATCACCACCCGAGCCCTGTTGTTGATTACCCAATACATGAGAGAGAAAAATCCCATCCCAAACTTTCCTGTTTTTTGTTCTGGAAAATAGGCATCCAAACTGTTTACCACTGGTTCCAATATACTTTGTGTTGGATCAGCAAAAATCCTTGTCGAAGCTACTCGAATCAACGATTGTGAAATCCGACTACCAATTTCTGTACATTCAACACCAGATAAAACCTGGTTCCAGTTCTTACCGACTCGAAGTTGTCCACAAATAACTTGTGATATTGGTATCTCAACATCTTCCCCAAACACATCACAGCCAGATGTCTGATTTGTGTTTTTTGTCGATAGGTTAGGCTTTTTCCTCCCCTGAATCAACCGATAGCTACGCTGGCAATTCGTACCACATAAAGCAACCTTTGTTTGACCCTCAAAAAACTTTGGGTTGTCATTTTGACAAAAAGAACAGACCAATTTGTTCATCTCGCTTGTCTGAAACTTAACCAAAATTTAAATTTGTGATTTGTATTCTTTATTTCAAATTTGTGCTATTTTTTCAAAGTACATTTGTCTCCATTTTGATATAAATCCTTCTGCAATTTCTCGATCAATGACTCGCACCCCAGAGATATTTGCCCAGACAGCCCAAGTTTGAAGAAAATAAATCAAATTTGGTCGATAATCCGGTAACAGCGAATACCATGTAGATTGATCTTCAAAACCAATTGTTTCGTCGTCTAAAGCAAAAGAATGCATATACTTCCTTCTTTTGTCAAAATAAGTTTTGACACAATACGCACAAACATAATGAGTAAATACAGGGACAAACATGGATAAATAAGTTGTAGAAACAACACAATTGGTTCTTTTTCCACACCCACCAATACACCAGACTGGGTTTTTGTACCCTTCTGTAATCACGCTTTGTAATTGCTTTTTTCGATAATACAAGACTGCTTTGGGTGCTTTCTTGGGTACAAGTTTCATCCATACTTTTTGTTCACTCTGGACAAAAAGTCAAAACAAATACTGAATTTAGGATTTGTTGCCCAAGTAAAATAAGTCCATTTACAAAGTTGGGTCAAAAAGATAATGTCCTCGGTAGACAGGTTCTGGTTTAAAATGTTTAACACAGATGGATGAATGAGAATCTTTAATAAAGACCCCATCTTAATCGCTTTTAATTTTTAATTTACACCTTGACCCAATCAAACTCTCGTCCGTAATAGATACATTTGCTAATTCCGCTTTTTTATCCAATTCAATCACCAAATTGTTACCACAGAAGAACATCTCATTAATTGTGGTACAACAACAAACATAGGAACTAATTTGATCAAAGTTTATCCCGCGGCCAGCAAAGGAAATTGCCAAACTTGGTTTACTCAACGTGAACAAAATTTGATTCTTTTTTGGGACAAGATCCAGTACGGGACTTGGAATAAAGTCTTTGACTGGTTCTTGTACCAGTCCTTCAGACTGAGGTCGGTACACAAAGACTAAAATAAATAATACAATCACAGCTATAAAGTTGAACCAAATTAACACTCTGGTCTTATCAAAAGTATTGTTATGACATGTGGAAACCTTTTTGTGATACACTTGTTCCGGTTCTTGGATAGATTCTATATCCAAAATGGTATCCACTGGTGGTGGCGGAGAAGGTGATGGTGGTGGTACCTGTTTCTTTCTTGGTTTTGGTGGTGGAGGAATGACCGGTTTTCTTGTCCCGGTATTTAACATTTTCATTTAATAATAAATTTAAAACCTTTTATTAAAACTTTTCTTCATTTCCTTTATTTAAAAAAAATGTCATGCGTGTATCAATCGTATGCTGCCCAAATGTACTCCTGGGTTCATCTCATCCCTTGGCTAGTTCCTTTTTTCATTGTAGCAGCCAGTTTTAGTAAAAATGATGGGATCAAGAAACGAGGATGGGGCAAACAATTTATGCTGGTTATGTACGGATTCTGGCTCACACTTATGCAAATTGTCTTGTATTGTCTTCAATACGGGTTAAACATCCAAGTGCCTGACCCTTATTGTCCCGAAATTGTCTCCCTTGCATATCCATCTGCTGAAACCTTTTACACCATTTCTGTCATTACCTATGTTATTTGTTTTACCTACGTTTGGAGCATTGTCGTCCCATGGTTTTATTGGACTGCCATGTTTCTAGTCATTGTGATTGAACCTTACATTTTGTTCTGGTTCTTGTACAATAACTGGTACCAGACTTTGGTTTCCATGTTGCTAGGGATTGGATCGACGGTTTTATTTTTCATTTTGATTTGTAACTTTGTTTGGAAAAGATTGCCAGTGATGATTTTACAGAAACCATTGGTGTGGTTTTACACGGTGGATAGTCATATTATGAGCAAGGAACAACACTTTGTGAGTGAGTACATTGAGAATTCGCTCAAAGGGATAGTGTAAAGTCAAGGGACTTGAGACGGAACCAGGACAAGGACTTTTACCAAGTTTGGTACCGGGACTTGTCCCATTCTAGGATATGGACTTGGTCCCAAATTTGGCACCAGTCTGGGGACCAGGGCTATCGCCCGTGTTTTCACCAAATTGCAAAAGGATTTAATGAATGCGTTTCAAACAAGTCGTCTGCTACGACTAACAAATACGGTTCATCCTCGTGGTTGTCTGCTAGAAACGAATACTTATCTTCCTCTTCCTTTTCTTCTTCGATTCTTTCCCTTTTCCCAGTTGGGTGATATGCCGTGTCAATCCCGTCTTGAATAAAAGGTCCATCCCCAGTTATGATTGTGTATATTTTCTTTGCAAACTTGTCTGCACTTTCGTAGTTATCAAACTTTCCCAAAAGTTTGACGTTTGACCCGCACCCACACTGGTTAATTTGAGCTTGATAAACAAAAAAATGCTTATCATCCACTTCATAAGAAAGGTCCACTCCCTCTTCTTCTTCTTCTTCCTCCTCTTCGGAATCATTCTTGACTTCGTCTACGACGTGCAAACTTGGTCCACTTCGGTAATCATCCGTGTGTTTCACTTTAATCGCCACTCTTTTCATCTTTTTTTTTTAATTAAAATGAGCGTAGATGGGTGCGTTCTATCAATTTTAAAAAGAGAACGAAACTTAGCCCCTGAGGATAAATTACTTTTATCCGAATTAAAGGAAAAGTCGAATCTAAAAGACTTGAATGGATTGGATGACAAGGATGCGTTAATCATTTTACTTAAAAGGGCAAAACGTGATGACGAGCTATTTCATGAGCATAGATACAAGGACTTAGAAAGGGAGATTACGCAACTGAAAAAAGAAAAAACACTGGCTGAATTGATCAGTCTTGCAAAAAATGAACGGGAAAAAATGAATGCACTAGAGATAGAAGTATTTCGTCTCAATCGTGAAAAGGTGGAATTTGAAAAGAAGTTCCAAAAAATGCGAGAGAATTTGATGGAGTTTAACAACCAAAAGGTGCAACAAGTTTATGCCATTTTTGAAAAGAATAAGATTAATCTTGGAGGACCGCCTTTAGATGAATTTAATACTTGCGTGAATGAATTATTTTCAGCTCCGTTAAAGTTTTATTTTAATAATTAAAAAAAAAGGGGTGTGTAATGAATTTAGATATTTGGTTGTACACCAGTCAACTCTTGGATCACACCCTTGTCCACAAGTTTACCAGTATCAACAAAAAGATTAGAGAATACTTTTTGTCACACTTGGTCCAGATAATTGACTATCTTTTGGAAAAGAATGGACACAAGGCTTTACCAAGGTGGTGTTACATGAAGATTTCGGCAGACGAAGAGTCATCAGAACGTGCGGTACGTTTCAAAGAAGAAAAAATTGGTCAATTGCCGTCGGTTTTTAATATCAAAGGCGGGGTGATTGCAATTGGCGATTCAATTCTCTCTGAGAAACCTAAAAAATTTAATGTTTATTTAGAAGATGAATGTTATCCGCCTTGCAAAAAAATCAAAGCGACACTGGACAAGAAGACTTTAGTTTTGACTTTTAAACATTATAATATTGAGGAGCTCGATGTTTCGGTTTGTCAATTTGGTATCGATTTGAAGACAAACAAGGTCTTTGTCACACCTTTATATACTTACAGCAAAGAGAAAAAGGTGGTAATTTGTCGCATTCCTGAAAAAAGTAGACATTTGAAAGAAGGGTTTGTGCTGCATGTATTGTTAAATCACAACCAGATGTTTGATCTGTGTGATGTTTGTCGTCCTAAGTCTGAAAGAAAAAACTTTTTCACGAATTACCACGAATTATTCAAGAATTATTTATCAGAGTTTCGTGAGAGATTACATGATTACAACTTTATTTTTATTGAATAAAAACAATTACAAAATTTCCAGTTTTTTATTCATATAATCCGGATGTTTCCCTTTATGCAACTCATACAATTGTATTAACTTTTCTATATAAACACCATGTAAAGTATCAATCTCTTCCTTGGTTGGGGTTTCTGTCTTTTTGACGATAATTGGTTCGCCAATTGCCATAATCATTTCAGTCCTGGTTGGGATAAAAGGAACTAACCAAAATGGTCCCAGAAAAGTACAAATGGCAAATCCAATCTTTCTCGATAATTTGACCAAGAATGAATGCGGACTGGACGGATAAATGTCAAAAAGTTGAGTATGACCAAAGTTATACACCGGTACAATGTTAGATCCCGTCTCTAATGCAATTCGGATGAAACCTTTTCGATGTTTGACATAAACAGTTTCTCTCTCGGAATGAGAATGATAAGCGCCTATAATCCCGTCTGGCATCAAAACAACATTATTCACCTTATTCTCTAATGTTGATTTTATATCGGAATGAGTGGCTGGAATACAACCAAGCCAATAACAAAGTGGTGCCATCACGGGTGTATAAAAAAGCATGCTAGCAATGGCTGCGAGTGGGATGTGTTTGAGCTCCGGCAGGACCGATTCTTTGCACACACCCGCCATTAAAGGTAGTGTCATTGGGAATAGCCCATGCGGGTATGAAGCAAATAAATAAGACTGGGACGGGTCCAGGACAGATTCCTTGTACACTCGAAATTTGAAAAACTGTCGCCAAGTCTGGAAAATGTACCCATTCACAATCCAGTTCCAACGTTTTTTACCCCACCAGATGGAGCTGAATACCAAAGATAGTAAAACCAAAATTATAACATTTTGATGATAATAAATATAATACACTGCATAGGGTATTGTAAAAAAGTAGGACCAGGATATCGCAAAAATCCCTGATAAAGTAAAGTACGCAATCATTAAGTCAAACGCATCTGTTTCTGGGGGTGTTGCTTTATAAACTTGCACCATGACCGAAGGCAATAAGGAATGTTTAATTACGGTTATAGATAGTTTGCTTTCCTTGAAACACCAAACTATCACCTTAGTCACAGTCGAGAGAAAGAATGGGAGATTTTCAGTTTTAAAAAAAGGGACCTCTCCCCCTCGATTTGAAAAATTTAAACACGGGACAGATAATTGGTACGAGTACATTTCAGCCTGGTTCCTCAGTTTGGAACCACGAAAAGAAAACGTTTTGCATTATGTGTGTGTCAGACAGTTTCCAAAGAATGCACTCATTCCTTTAGACGACCAGTCAAAACAGGAGATTCGAGTCTTGAACAGAGTACTGAAAAAGCTCAAGCTCATTCATTTGAACTACGAAAAGAACGAGGATTTTATTGAGTTGGTACAGGAATTTATCGACCAGAAAGAGCTAGAAACAGAGCGATTACGTCAATCTTGTGTAAATTTAATAAAATGATACGGTCTTGGATCCAGATTTTTTCCCTTGTTTTTTCCTCGTATATCATACTTTATTACAATGTAAATGATCTGGCCTTTGTCTTTCTTTTGTCTGGAATGTCCTTTGTTTTTGGATTCTTTTATTTACTCAATTTTAATGGAACGGACGCTTTGAAATATCTTACTGCGCACGCGGTCGTGTTGATGGCTATATTTTGGTTTGGTGCCATGTTTGGTGCAATGTCTGCATTCAAGTATGGAAAAATAGGTTGGGGTTACTTGTTCAAAGCATACAAACTAGTTTTTTAAAGAAAGAATAATTAAAAGATAGAAAAAACGAAAACAAAACAAGAATTCGTTTTGCACACTCTACACGTGTGTGTGTGTTATGGGTGCCTTTTTGTCAACAACTTCATCAAAAGGCGAACCAAAAAGGGAAAAGATTCAACACAAGAAAAAAGAAACGAAAAGAACATGGGAAAAACATTGGTTTCTTTCCTTTTGGGTCATTTTTTCACTTCTTTTAGGATTAGCTGGATTAATTCTGGGCGCAGTGTCATTATCCAAAGTAAATGCTAGTCCAACACCAACATTGGCACCGGGAATTTTAATTGTGACTGATCATCAAACCATCATTGTGTCAAATTTTAATCTAGTACCGCAACCAGGCGATGTTAATGTAATTACAATTACAGTGACGAATAATTATAATACAATCATCACAAACATTACAGTCACAAATGAGATGATTATTACACCAAACATGAAACGAAGTGTCGTTATTAACTCGGTTTTCTGCGCGCCAAGTAATTATACATCAAATGTCATTCCTAGTTTAAACCCCGGGCAAAGTACTTCTTGTAAGGCAAATTATATTTTGACAGTTTCAGATGTGACAAATTTGGCAACTTTACAATCCAATAGTAATGCTAGTGGGGTACCAATTTCAGGACCGATTTTGATTGCGACTGGAAATGATCAAACCACACTGAGTCTTGCTTTTGTACCACCTGAAAATATTGTTTTGACGCCTCCTCCAAATCCAGGGTTTTTAAATGGACTTTGTTTGGGAAACATGTGTGGCCCTGAATGTCCAAGTGCGACTTGTTCAGTAACAATTAATGCCAATTGGACTTTCTTTTGTGATGACACTGGCAATGTCTTTTCTTGCGACAATGGTATTTGGACACCTGTATCCAATTTGTTTGGAAAAGACGGAATCAATGCTTTTACCACCTTGGCTGCTAGTTTTGTTCAACCACCGGCAAACGCAAGTGTTTCTGTTTTTGTCAATCAGTCTGCATGGATGCAACCAGGCCAGATTGTATTTGTGGAAAATGGTGGATCCTTCTTGGTACAAAATGTGTATAACAATTCTGTGATTGAATTATTTAATTTGGCTTATCCTGACAATGTCTCGCCCGGGACCAATGTGCCGATTGGGTCGGGTCTTTCACCTTCTGGAAGAATGGGCCCACCAGGGACAACCATTGTGGGCGGAGGAGGTTTTGCCTTTGGTGATTGTATGTCCAACATGGGGATTCCACCTTATAACTGTCCTGGTGTGAACGACTCGTTTGCAAATTGGACATTCTTTTGTGCTGACACGGGTACAGTGTATGCATGCGCGCCTTGTATTAGTAACATATCAACCTATTGTTGGGACTTTATGACGTCTTTGATTGGTTCTTCAGGTGCTACCGGTGCAACAGGTAGCACGGGTTCTACTGGAGAAACGGGTGGAACTGGTGGTACCGGAGGAACTGGAAGCACCGGTTTGTCAGGAAGTTCTGGAACAAGTGGTTCGACCGGGACCAGCGGTAGTTCTGGTACCACAGGGACAACTGGTTCAACTGGAGTGACAGGTGGAATGGGTTTTACTGGAGAAACGGGAGGGACTGGAACCACGGGTGGGATGGGATATACAGGAGGCACAGGATCTACAGGTGTCTCTGGTACCAGCGGGACTACTGGTGGAATGGGTTTTACCGGTGAAACGGGTGGGTCTGGAGCCACTGGTGGAATGGGATTCAGTGGTGGAACTGGTGCCACAGGTACAAGTGGGATGACAGGCAGCAGTGGTTCGACCGGAGTTTCAGGAGGAACTGGAAACAGTGGTTCTACCGGTACAAGTGGTGCTTCTGGAACTACAGGAACAAGCGGTAGTTCTGGTGTTTCAGGAGGAACAGGCGCAAGCGGGGGTTCGGGTTCATCGGGAAGTAGTGGAACTACGGGAAGCAGTGGAACTACTGGAAGTAGTGGTTCAACAGGTGGAATGGGTTTTACAGGCGGAACCGGTGTAAGTGGAACTTCAGGAACGACGGGTGGTATGGGGTTCACAGGAGCGAGTGGTTCAACCGGAACCAGTGGAACGACTGGCACAACAGGAGGAACTGGAACCAGTGGTCAAACCGGTACCAGCGGTAGTTCCGGAACCAGTGGAACGACTGGCACAACAGGAGGAACTGGTCCCAGTGGCTCAACTGGGACCAGCGGTAGTTCAGGGACAAGTGGAACGACTGGTTCAACTGGAGGAACTGGTCCCAGTGGCTCAACTGGGACCAGCGGTAGTTCGGGAACTTCTGGAACGACTGGTTCAACTGGAGGAACTGGTTTCAGTGGCTCAACTGGGACCAGCGGTAGTTCTGGAACCAGTGGAACGACCGGAACAACTGGAGGAACTGGTCCAAGTGGTTCTACAGGTACCAGTGGTAGTTCTGGAACCAGTGGAACGACCGGAACAACTGGAGGAACTGGTCCAAGTGGTTCT
>JACCDG011368379.1_pt1 | contig 29950 bp, 62 predicted proteins | sample 7442471 | NCBI WGS metagenome assembly JACCDG01 (sample SAMN15323444, study PRJNA562643) | freshwater metagenome | isolation source: river surface water | place: USA:Blue River Watershed | collected 2017-08-17 | reverse complement strand
TCGTGGCGCATTCAACTACCGGCTGGCTTTGTGAAGGACAAGGTGTCCGGTAAGAAGGATGTTACAGACCCAATCATCCTCGTCACGGCTGAGAACAGGCAGGCCAAGAACGGAGACCCCGTGGCTCTGGTTGTTCAGGATGTAGACGGAGACTCATTTAGAGTTACCGTGAAAGAGCATAGCGCTGACAACACCAACAAAGAACTTAATATTGATACCATTAACTGGCTAGCAATCGGCATCGTTTAATTCCGATTTGACACAAAAGATTGCCCGTCAGTATAATAGTTTTTAGGGGTTCCCAAAAATTGCAAAGAACCAAGAGTATAGAAAAGTATACTATAGTAAAGAAAAACGGCTTGGGCTGCAAGCCCAAGCGCGCCGCGAAGCGGCGGGTATGTAAAGTATGCTTTCAATCCTTTAAGACAGTAAAGGATACTGATATATGCTCTTTGGTATGTGAGTCCAAGGTAGTTAAGTTTAAATGCTTATTCTGCTACCGGGAAGTAATGAAGCCTAAGGTGTACGGAACCAGTGGCTACTGCTCCCTTGGATGTAAGACTAAAGGCAAGCCCACTAGAAGTATAGATAGACTAGAAGTCTACACCCTCTTTGACTTTAAGTGTTTGCTGTGTTCTGAAGAAATTGATATGTCCTTGTGCCCAGGAGACCCAATGAGTCCGACCTTGGATCATGTGCTGCCGCGCTCGCGCGGCGGTGCCAGTGACTGGTTCAATCTGGCTCCCGCGCACGCGATCTGCAACCATAAAAAGAGTGATCTGGTAGACTTAGAACTGATTGCACGACTACACGAAAGGCTTTATAGTGAATAAATGGTTATTCTTCAGCGATATGCAAATGCCAAGTCACGACCACAAAGCGGTGGACTTGGTGTTCAAGGTGCTGAAGTGGTACAAACCTGACGTTATTGTCAATATTGGAGACCTTGCAGATGGGACTGGAACCTCACGCTGGGCAGACGGCACAACCGAAGAGGTGTTTGCTCAGGCACAGGCTGAGTCTCAGGAAGTAAAGGACTACTGGGCGAGGGTGCGCAAGGCTGCCCCAAATGCCCGCCTCATCTGGACAGAAGGCAATCATGACCTACGTCCATTTGATTATGTTGACAAGAAGGCCCCGGCCCTCAAGGAACTCATTACTCCGGAGTCTCTTTGGAGTCTATCCGAATATGGCGTTGAGTATCTGAGTTATGATATGCCTCCGCAGGTTGCCATGGGTGACCTGTACGTTCATCACGGAGTAGCGGTGTCAAAGCACGCCGGGGACTCTGTTCGTTCAGATGTAGAGAACTGGGGGGTGTCAGTAATTCGCGGGCACAGTCACCGTATGGGGACGTTTGCAAAAACCTGGGAGATGCGTGACGAGACTCTATGGGGATATGAGATTGGGCACCTGATGGATGAGTCCAAGGCTACATACTCTCAGGTGCATAACTGGCAAAAAGGTTTTGCTATCGGTCTGGAAGAGGACGGTAAGCATCATATTGACCTGATCAAGATTAACTCTGACTACACATGCTATGTCGGCGGTAAGAAGTTCGCTGTATAGTGTTGTATAATATATATAAGGAGGTATATTATGTGGACTTGGTTGAATGAGAACGAAACAGGAAAGTTGGTCTATTCATGGCTGAAGAACTTTGCTGTTGTAATTATTGCGTTCTTTATTGCTGATGGGGCAGATGTCTTTGCCGTTTCAGCAGATGATCTGAAGACTTGGCTTTCCGGTGCTCTTGCTGCGGTACTGCCAACTGTTGTCAACTACCTGAACCCGCGCTATGAACGCTATGGCGTCGGTTACGATGGCGAGTGACAATGAATCCATTCACAAAATGTGGTAAATGTGGTGGCCGCTTGTTTCTTGATCGCGCTACTCTAGATGAAGAAAAGATAGATTTGGTGTGTATCAATTGCGGCCACCGCAGATACCTAGACCCACATGCTCCAAGCGGGCAGTATATTCTAAGATTGGAGAGGCGGCGCACGAGTGCCTACGGTACATAAAAAGCAGTCAAAGGCCGTTGTTAAGAAGCGCTGGAAGTATTTCTACGTTGATGATAAACTGCACAAGTTGCTTGCGCTGAACAGGGGCCGCGACGAAATCATAGCATGGTCATACCCAGACAGAGAGAAGCGTATCTATTCGTGGTCTGCTGTCAAGAGGTATGGTGAGCCTGGCCTAAAGACCAGGGAAGCAGCAGAGATTCTAAATAGACACAACATCACACTGCTAAAGTATCTTCATCTAGAGTGGGTGCCTCGCCCACAGCGTACATACAAGATACCGGACGGAACCAACCCCGGTTTACACATTTGGCGCAAGAGTGATATACTGAAAGCACTGGATCATGCCAGCAACATCCACAAAGGGTGGGCCAGGAAAGATGGCTTCATCAACGCACCTAATTTACCATCTAGGGCAGAGGTGCGCGCGGAAGCAGATTACAATATCAAGTTGTATGCAAAAGATTCAGATGGCAATTTAGTCAGGATATGGGCAGCAGAAGGAGATGACTTTTAGTGGGAAAAGATAAGTTGGTGGTACTAGATGTACCGGAAGCATTTAAGCAGGCAGCAGAAACATTAGTTACAGCACGCAGGGTCGCAGAAGAGCGCGGTACCGGAGAAGAGTTGGCAAATATTGCCTTGACCTGGATGGAACTGGCTGTTAGAATGTCTAGTGACGCAGGTAATATCAAGGCTGATGATAGGAAGGTAGGGTTCCACCATGACGGATAAGACGAGGGTGAGCGTCCATATTGGATTCACCGCTAATCTTGGCAACTTCCAGGCACTCAAGGTCGATCTTGGTGTAGAGGATTCCGTGCGCTCAGATGAGAATGTTGACACTGCAATGGATCGTGTCTACGGGTATCTTGAGCAGAAGTTGATTAAGAAGTTGCAAGACACTCAGAGGGAAATCGACGCCCATGGCCTCTAAACCAGAGTATAAACTGGTAGGCCTATACGAGAAACTATATAAAGAGAAGTATCGACGGAAGCCTACGATCAATAGGTACCGCGAGCGGTGGGGCATGATAGACGTTATTGAGTCTATCGGATATGATAATGCTGTTGAGTGCCTTGCATACTATTTCAAGGTTGACGGCAGCAACCATGCCCACTCGCTAGGCTTCTTCTTCAATCACTTCGATGAGATTTGGGGTATGATGGAGAAGAAGCGTGCCGACGCAGAAAAGCGCGCGGAGTTGATGGAACGGACGAGAAAGCAGGTAGAGGGTGAACAGTGAGTCTGCGCTTATCAGCGCAATTTGTCAGAACAAAGACATTGCTAAGGTAATGGCAGATGTTGACGATAGCATGTTTGTTTCGCATAAGGATGTCTGGCAGGGACTAAAGTCATATTACTACAAGTACCAGGCTGTACCGGACGTTTCTGTGCTGACAGACCGTTTTACCCTTTTTACGCCAGAGACTGTCAACAGTCCCACTGCCTATTATGTAGACAGGCTTCGTGAAGACTATCTAGGGCAGGGATTGCGTGACATCCTTATTGGTGCTAGTAAGTCTATTAAGGAGTCTGCGCCGCAGGCTGTTCTTATTGATCTTCAGCAGAAGATTTCTACGTTGAGTAAGCATGCGCATGTAATTCGTGACGTTGATATTACTGATGTTGATGATGCTCAGGATCACTATGAGACACTGCTGGCCCGTACTAATGAAATGGGCGGTGCGCCGGGAATCCAGTCTGGCTTCAAGAGTATGGATATTAATTATCCTACAGGGTTTGCGCCTGGACACCTTGCAATCATGCTTGGATACTCTGCACGTGGTAAGACCTGGCTTGCTGGGTATCTGGCGATTAAGGCCTGGGAAAAGGGATTCAAGCCGATGATCATTTCTATGGAGATGACACCTGAGGCTATGCGTGACCGCATTTATGCCATGATGGGCAGCGGTCTATTCAGCATGACGGATTTGCAACTAGGTGCGATTGACATTGACGATTTTCGTACCTGGGGTAATAAGACATTGACGAATAAGCAAAACTTTGTTATTGTGTCTAATGATGGTACTGGTGATGTCACTCCTGATACCATTCAATCCAAGTATGACGAGCACCGCCCAGACATTATTGTGATTGACTATATGCAGTTGATGGGTGATGGTAAGGGAAGCCGGGGAGAGACAGAGCGCGTTCGTAATATCTCTCGCGACCTTAAGGGTCTTGCTGTGCGCAACGGTGTGCCGATTATTGCTATCAGTGCTGTTACCATGACAGATGTGACGGCGGTGGACAGCCCACCAATGCTTGAGCAAGTATCAAACAGTAAGGCTATCCAGTACGACGCAGATTTGGCGCTGGCAGTTCACCGGTACGATGACACTAATATTATTGAGGTTGTATCGCGTAAGAACCGACACGGTAAAGACTTTGCGTTCTACCTGGAAGTAGACCTTGATAAAGGTATCATTAAGGAAAGTTTCGACGCCCAGATTCCAACATAACCAAACGTTCGGTATAATATAATGGTTATGTATAAGCGGAACATTAAAATGTTTTCCTTTGTAGGATTTCTTGGTGATGAAACTGTATGGAACGAATCTCGTCGTATCATGGAGGATACTCTAGAAGATCAGGTTCGTGACAAGGGGTATCTACCGGTCAGAGATTTAGATAAGGGTTGGTTCGTTCATTACGATCCTACCCGTGACCGGTATGAATTTCAGATCACATTATATGCTATATACGTTGGTAAAAGGAAGGCACGAGAATGGGACGGATTTCTGATGGGCAAATTGTTGCCCCTGCACAAGTCAAAGCAGTTGTCAACTCCCTAGGTCTAAGAATTCCGCAGCAAACAGTACATGATTATATTGCTTACTGTGTGTTTCACCGTAACGATAATACACCTAGTCTGTCAATCTCTAAAAAGGATGGGCGGTTCATCTGCTTCAATCCGGCGTGCGGCGCGACCGGCGACCTTCTGAGACTTGTGAAGGTTACCCAGCAACTCAATGATTTTGAGGCGCTACGCTTCATGCTCAGCAATAGTCCAAGTGAATCAGACATATTTGATGAACAAATTCAAAACGAGTTGCGGGTAGAGGATGACTTTAAGGTCTTCGACCCTGAGATTCTTGGGCGACTGGCAGACGATTTGTTTACAAAGCATGGAGCACCAGGCGTTGAATATATGCATGGCCGCAAGTTTGTAGATGATACACTGCGGTCATTTGCGGTCGGCTACTCAATCAAGAATAAGATGATTACTGTTCCGGTATATAGCCATACGTCTATTCCGGTAGGAATTGTGGGCCGTAGCATCGAGGGTAAGCGCTTTAAAAATAGCCCCGGCCTCCCAGGCACACGGGTATTTTTTAACCTTCAGAGGGCCATGCGTCAGTCATCTACGGTGATTGTGGTAGAGTCGGCATTCGATGCCATGCGCGTGCATCAGTCAGGATACCCAAATGTAGTTGCCTCTCTTGGTGGGTATATCTCGCCACAGAAGATGGGGTTGCTAAATAGATATTTTGATAGGCTAATCATTGCTACCGATGCCGACGATGCTGGACGGAAACTTGCGGATCAGTTGCAGTCTGGATTTAATCGTGAGGTTTTATGGGCAATGGAATCTCGTGGTATGATATATCCAGGTGGGGCGAAGGATGTCGGAGACCTTGAGGATCGCCAGATAGGCGACCTGATAAAAAATGCAATCAGCCACGTTGAATACTCGATGATGGTATAATAGAAGAGCCGAAAGGCCACACAAAACACACAAAGGAGCAATAAACAAAATGACAGCAAATCTAGTCGGCGGTCTCGCCACACTAAACAAGTTTGTAGAAAAGGCCAACCAGGCTGGCGGGGAAGATTTTCCCAAGGTTCAGTGGCTTAAGTTGAAGGACGGGGAATCTGTTAAGATTTCGTTCCTTCAGGAGTTCAAGGATTCTCCCAATTACAATCCTGAGTTCGGTTCAGTGCTGATTGCAGCAGAGCACTCTCCTAGCGATCTATTCCCGAAGAAGATGCTGTGTACCGCTGGTGATCAGGGTACCGGTGACTGCGTTGGGTGCGAGCAGAATAAGAAGTACCCGCGTACAGGGTGGGCCGCTAAGGGCCGCTTTTACGCCAACGTCCTCGTGGACAATGGCACCGACAAGCCGTATGTGGCAGTTCTTTCTCAGGGTGTGAGCGGTAAGTCGATCACTCCCACACTTGCAATGATTGCCGGTGACACCGAAAGCATTACCAATATGCAGTTCCGCATGAAGCGTACCGGTTCTAACAAGAACAATACTGAGTACGCAATTGTGCCGCTTATCGGCTCTGAGGGTGCAGACCCCTCCAAGTACACTCTGTTTGATCTAGAGAAGGTGTGCGTTCGCAGTGTGCCTTACGAGGATCAGGCTGACTACTGGGGCCTTAACGATGTTGAGTCGCCTGAGGACTATGAAGAGTCCGGCGACGACGGCTTCTCCTGGTAATATGAGTCTCGTAGGCGGGTTTCTGTCAGGGTGCGTAATGATTGCATTCATCTGGCTATGCCTGGCATATCCAGCCGCAATGGCACCGATTGTGCTTGTACTCATGGGCGCAATGTTTATCGGCCTGGCAGCATCTGGGCGTGACGGTAGTGATTAGGGTCATAGAGTCCAGAGATGATTATGCAAAATGGGAAAGCGAATGTGACACCTGTCACTCAGTAACACCATTTGAGTCTTCACTATCAGTGTTGACGAAGCATATTGCAAGCGTTGCAAGCGGTGCTGCTGCACCGGAGTTTACATGCCGCGCTTGCTATGATGAAAAAATAAAGAAGATTGTGCTGCACAATCTTTACTGAATGCCGTCGCTTAGTTTAACGGCAAAACACCGCAGGGCGAGTGCCAAACGTATTCACTCGCACGGCCACCTGATACATCGGAGATGCGGGTTCGACTCCCGTAGCGACACTAGATTGGAGTTTTATGTCTTACGTACCACTACACGTACACTCACAGTACAGCCTCTTGGATGGAGCAGACTCCCCTGAGGCATATGTTCTACGGGCAAAGGAATTGGATATTCCCAGCCTGTCGATCACTGACCACGGCACCCTATCGGGACACCGTGAGTTTTATTTCGCCGCTAAGGAGCACGGTGTAAAGCCCATCCTTGGGCTAGAAGCCTACATCTCTTCTACTGACAGGTTTGATAAGCGTGCTAAGAAGAACCGTCAGGATGGCACATCTGTATATAACCACATTACACTGCTAGCCAAGAATGCGGCGGGTCTGGATGATCTTAATAGGCTTAGTGAACTAGCATGGTCTGAGGGGTACTACTTCAAGCCCCGTATTGATACCGAACTTCTATTTGAGTATTCAAATAATCTTATCGTGCTATCTGGATGTCTCAATGGTCTTATTGCTAAGTCTATTGAGGATGATGATGCAGTCAGTGCTGGGCTATGGGCGCGGGACTTTAAAGAGGTTTTTGGTGACAGATTCTTTATGGAGGTTCAGTCTCATAACCCACCGGCCATTAACCATGCCCTTCTAGAACTTGCAGATAGCATGGGGATCGAGCCAGTAATGGCTTCGGACTGTCACTATGCGCGTCCGGAGGATTTGTGGATTGAGGAAGCGCTGCTTATTTTGGCAACCAATCCCAAGGTGTCGCCAGACGCAGATATGTCTAAGGCAGCCAAGATGGATATTCTTGACAGGTTTAACTATCTATACCCTGATCGTCAGATGACCTTCAGTGACCTTCAACTTTATCTTCGTGATTATGCTACGGAGCGTCAGATGTTCCAGGCGCAGGGCATTGATAGGACTGACATCTTTGAGAATACCAATGTTATCTCTGATATGGTTGAGGATAACTATGTTATGCCAAAGAGTCTTGACCTACTACCAGCGCCCAAGGTGGACGCCAATGAGCGGCTACAGACGCTCGTAGAGCGTGGTTTAAAGCGCCGGGGGCTAGACGGCAAGCAGGAATACATTGACCGCGTAGAAGAGGAACTGGGCGTTATCAAGCAGAAGAACTTTGCCGCCTACTTCCTGATTCTTGCTGATATGATTACCTGGGGTAAGAAGCAGGATATTCTTTTTGGGCCGGGGCGTGGTAGTGCTGCTGGGTCACTTGTGCTTTACGCCATTGGTGTGACTGAGGTCGATCCGTTGAAGTATAACTTGCTGTTTTCGCGGTTCTTGAATGCCGACCGTAATGACTGGCCGGATGTTGACCAGGATATTGAGGATACTCGTCGTGGAGAGGTAAAGGATTACCTTACCAGGAAGTTCAAGAATGTCGCCAGCATTTCAACATATTCATATTTTAAGGACAAGGGCGTGGTGCGTGATGCGTCACGGGCACTTTCCGTCCCGCTTGGTGATGTGAATAAGGTTCTTAAAACTGTTGAGACATTTGAGGATTTTGAGAGTTCCAGTGAGACAAAATGGTTCCGTGACAAGTACCCAGATGTGACTAAACTGTCTCGCGCTCTGCGCGGCAGAATTCGCAGCGTCGGCATGCACGCAGCAGGCCTCGTCATTGCTAAGGAGCCTATCAATAAGTATGCACCTATTGAGACCCGTAAGGACACTCAGGATGAGTCTGCTCCTAGGGTTCCGGTGGTTGCTTATGATATGGATACCGCTGCTGACATTGGGCTGATCAAGTTTGATATGCTTGGTCTCACCACTCTATCGGTAATCAATGACGCCGTTAAGATTATTAAGGAACGGCACGGCAAGGATATTGTTCTGACGGATATCGACCTTGACGACCCAGCGGTTCTGAAAGACCTGAGTAATGGGTTTACGAAGGCTGTATTCCAGGCAGAGGCTGCTCCGTCTACCGCGCTGTTGAAGCGCATGGGGGTGGAAAAGTTTGATCACGTGGTTGCTGCCAACGCACTCGTCCGTCCTGGGGCGATGGATAGTATTGGCCCAGACTATATTGCTCGCAAGCAGGGGCGTATGTCTGTTCCTAAGATTCATCCTATTTATGATGAGATCACTAAGGAAACGTTCGGAGCGGTGCTCTATCAGGAGCAGGTTATGCTTCTGTGCAACAGGCTCGCCGGTATGTCATGGTCTGACGCTGACCGTATTCGTAAGATTATCGGTAAGAAGAAGGACGTACATGAGTTCGATAAGTTCAAGGATCAGTTTATTGATGGTGCATCACAGCATGTCAACCGTGCATTCGCGGAGAAGTTGTGGCACGACTTTGAGGCCCATGCGAACTACTCCTTCAACAAGTCGCACTCCGTTGCATATTCAATGCTGATTATGTGGACGGCATGGCTCAAGCACTATTATCCGCTAGAGTTTATGTGTGCCGCGCTGCGTAACTGTGATGGCAAGGAAACAAAGACTGATTATCTTATTGAAGCAAAGCGTCTTGGGATCAAGGTGCTGATGCCGCATGTTAATAAGTCAGAGTTGGAGTTCAGTGTTGATGGTGATGCACTTAGGTTCGGGCTATCTGATATTAAGTTCATCTCTACCAAGGTTGGAAAGAATATCAAGGCTCTTGGGGAGCATCATTCTTATCAGAGTTTTGTTGACGCCGCTGCGCAGCGTGGAACCGGTGTTAACTCCCGTGCTGTCACGGCCCTGAATCTGATCGGTGCTCTGCGATTCCCAGACAACCCGCTGCGCGGTGATGAAAAGGACTACATGTACGAGTACCTTGGGGTGCCAAACTTCAATATTGATGCAGTTCCAGATTATGTCCAGAAGGACTTTCTCATGGACTTTGAAGAGTCCGGAGTGTTCGTATTTGTTGCCATGGTAAAAGCAATAAAGCGTGGCAAAGGCTGGGCGCGTGTAGAACTGGTGGATGATACTGGCAGTGCTGGGATTTTCCATTCAGAGCGCACACAGATGCAGCCTGGAAGTCTGTATCTTGTACTAGTGTCCGATAATAGGATTCTTCGGTACATTGATATTGAAGAGATTGCAGGTATGACGAACGACCCATTCTTGCACTGGATGAAGGCAGAGACACTGAATATCCCACACGATAAAAAGGTGGTTATTGCCTTCAGCACTCGTGAGACAAAGGCCGGTAAGAAAATGGCTACCGTTTTGCTGAGCAAGCAGGACAAGGAGTTGCAGTCGCTACTTGTATTTCCTAAGATGTTTGCGAGAGCACTGGGTAAATTGAAGCCGGGAAATGTCGTATCTGTTACAATAGGTACATTAGACGATGGAACAAGGTTCATCAAGGCGATAGGAGATTAATATGACTGATGATGCAACTATTTATGAAATTACATCAATCCTAGGAGCGGTGCTGGCTAAGGTTGGCCCAGTTGTCCTGGGAGAGCCGGATTTTGATTTCGGTGATGAAGAGCAGGATATTGTTCTAGCCCCCAATGAGGATGGGACAATCACTGTGGCCCTAGGCACCCATGAAGAGGCCTAGGGGTTCCGGCAAATTCGGCTGGTGTATCGACGGCCTGCATGATAAATGCTGGGGAGGAAACAATGAACTCGTATGCAAGTGCGAATGTCATACGAAAAAGAAGAGAGGAAGGCCACGCAAGAATGTCTAATATTGGATTGCAGGAGTGGGCTGATCAAGTCCATGCGGTAGCAAAGTCTAAAGGTTTCTGGGATGACAATGTTGATGCTAACTTTATCTTGGCAAAACTTGCCCTCGTTGCCAGCGAAGTCTCTGAAGTTCTAGAGGCATACCGTAAAGAAAAGGGAAGCGACAGCATTGCAGACGAGATGGCAGACATCTTTATCAGGCTTGCAGACCTTTATGCCGGAATGCAGGAGCACGGTATTATCAGCGAGACTACGACATTTGATGATGTTGTTTTCTTGAAGTCATCACAGAACAGGACAAGGCCTCGCAAGCATGGGAATCTAATATGACGGTTGTTATAGATGGGCCGTACCAGTTCGGTATCAAGTTAACATGTTCGGTTTGCAACAAGCAAACAGTTTATACATGCACTGCAAGAGTAGTAAGCGGGCATGGAACTACGTATACAGCAGGTGATACCCCCCTTGCTAAACAATACCTACTTGAAGATAAGCCGTTTACATGTAGAGAGTGTGAGGGGGAACGTGCATGACAGATATCAAAGCAGTTTATATAGTGGCACAAACACGAGTCATGGATGGCTTCTGGTATGCAAATGATCAGAACAAGTGTTTTTTATCTAAGGATGAAGCCTTGGCATATTGCAAAACAAAGAATGAAGAGAGGTTGGCAAAGATGAATGCCAAACTTAAAAACGATGCCATCACTAGAGAGCGTGACAATCAAAGGCTCAGGGCTGTGATGGACAAGTTAACTAAAGATGAGCAAGAAGTACTCATGTATGACTTCGGCGTTGACTATTATACCGACACTGAATTTAAGCCGCTAGAGCGCCTTGGCTATGAACTGTCAGTTATAGAATTTAAGGTAGAGTAATATGAACTCATTTATAATTCTGGTCACTGGGTCTCGTAGTTACACAGATAAAGATAAGGTTGCCCAAGTGCTGAATAGATTTAATAAGTCGCGATATGCAATGAAAGTTATTGTTGGCGACTGTCCTACCGGCGCTGATAAGTTTGTGCGCGACTGGTGCGGTGAGAACGAGGTAGAGTGCCAGGTGTTCACTGCTGATTGGGATAAGCATGGCAGGGCCGCAGGCCCCATACGTAACAAAAAGATGGTGGCTGCAAAGCCCGACCGCGTTCTTGCATTTTTCAGCGGGGCATCTCGTGGGACAAAAGATTGCGTAAAGCAAGCAATTAAGGACGGTATTAATGTCATTGAGTTTGGAAAGTCACGAGACAATTAGGGACAAGATTATTGCGCTTAGGGACGTAGGCAATACGTACCGTGATATAGAGCAGGAACTAAACATCACGCGGGGCGAGATCGCTCATCACCTGACCGCGCACATCAAGCGGCAGGTAGCCTCTAAGAGCAATATGAGTCGCGAGAAAAAGCGCAAGTTCCTACAGGACTATAAAGAGCGGATCGGATGCCTGGACTGTGGAGAGATGTATCCGCACTACATCCTTGAGTTTGATCACCTACCAGAGCACGATAAAATAGATACGCTGTCCAATCTGGTATCTAAGTCCTACGATACAATCCTAAAGGAATTGGAAAAGTGCGAGGTGGTCTGCTCCAATTGTCACAATATAAGAACATATGAGCGTAGCCAGAACTGGCGCTGCACGACAAACTGAAAATCGCCAGGCATGGTATAATGTATTAGGAGGAACAATGATTGACAGACAAGCATATGCAAAAACACTTAAAGAACAAGCACATTCAACAGCAAGGATTCTTGGTTGCAGCGACAGCGACTTTGAATTTGTATGGGGCAAGATGCTCGGATACCAACTGCCACTGACACCCAGGAGTTTTGTATACCAAGTGGCAAATGCAATGGAAGAGTCAGGTCTTGTAGTTAAAGAGTCTGCAATTTCGACAGCCACCGCGCGGCTCTAATGCTTTCCATTAACAATCCGGTGTGCAACAGGTGCGGAGAGCCTGTCATTCACTGTGATATTGTTGACGGAGCGGCAATGTGCCGATGCAAAAATGACCATACATGGTTTGAATATATTTCACAGTAGGAGATAAATGAAGATTTTAGATCAATTCAGTTTTAATGATTTTGTAAGTCAGGATACCGCCGTTGTAGAATTCTATGCGGAGTGGTGCCAGCCCTGTAAGACGATGAACAGGATTCTTAAGGTTATTGAAACTGATTACGACACACAAGTAGCAAAAGTTGATATTGACTTGCACCCAAATATTGCAAGCGCCTTTGAGGTTGCTTCGATTCCGACCACCGTCTTTTTCAAGAACGGGCGCGAGGTCAACCGTGTTATTGGTGCGAAACCAGTGGCGACACTTGTTAAGGTGTTCGGTCTTTCGATGAAGACAGTTGGTAAATGATGTCTGATAGCACTGAGATTCTTGCTAAACTTGACCCAGCCACTCGTAAGCGGCTTAAGATGGCTAACGAGGTATCGCTTGACCGCATTCCGCTGGCAAGTTATGGTTTAACAAGGGGCACTGGTGGGGGCATTGGCACCGGTCGCCAGACACTCATCTGGGGGTCGAAGTCTGCCGGAAAGTCAAGTCTTTGCCTGGAAACGGCAGGGCTTGCTCAGAAAAGCGGCCTTACCTGTGCATGGATTGATGCAGAGCAAGCCTTCGATCCTTTATGGGCAGCCCGCCTGGGGGTAGATTCTAGTAGCCTAATTATTTCACCGACAAAAACTATCGCTGGAATGACTGAGATTGGCTGCGACTTGCTCCATGCCGGGGTTGATCTTCTCGTCGTTGACTCTATCAGCGCTCTGCTTCCGCAGGCGTATTTTGAGAAAGACTCGGAAGAACTAAAGGATTTGTCTGGTTCTAATAAGATCGGATCAGTGTCAAAAGATTTTTCTGCCGCCCTTGCTATGCTTAACTATGCTAATAGCAAGACTGCGCTAGTGCTCATTTCACAGGTGCGCAATAAGATCGGAACATGGGGCGCATCAATGACTCCGACCGGTGGATATTCAGTGCCGTTCTATTCAAGTACCTCCATTAAACTGACTGCTTCTGCTACAGAGAGTAATCAAATTAAGGATAGCGTACCGTCAGGGAACATACTTATTGATGCAATGGTTGGTAGAGAGGTTGACTGGCTGATTGACTTCAACAAGATTGGCCCGCCGATGCAGAAGGGCAACTATAACTTCTATTACGGTGGAGATCACGTTGGCATTGACAGGATGTCTGAGATTTTCAACGCTGCTGTTCAGACCGGCGTTATTCAAAAGACTGGCAAAGCCTATTACGAGTTTGAGGATAAAAAGTTCAACGGTAAAAAGAAGACAATCGAAGCGCTGCGAAGTGACAGCGCCCTTCTGGAAAAGGTGGTGAGTGGAATTGGGTGATTTTATTTCAGCAGATGATGCTACTACAAGAAATTCAGAGTATCAGCAGTCAATATCTGCTCAGTGTCAGGTATGCTTTGAACAGGTTAATATCGTTACGATCACGCCTGGTGAAAAAGCAACGGCGCGGTGGGTGTGCTCACAGGGCCACGAGTCTACAATGCCGTGGATGCTGTGATGTCTGAGCGCGGAGAAATTAAGCGCCTAGGTGCTAAGGCCCAGAAAAACTCAGGCCGTGGAAAGCACGCTAAGGGCGATTCCATCCTGGGGCCGTTTGTCTACGACATCAAAGAGTACGCAACGTCCTTCTCAGTATCACTGTCAGCCTGGGCAAAGATTTGTAGTGACACTATGACTGTAGATGTAACAAAGCAGCCAGCGCTGCAATTAGTGTTAGGGAATCCACCGGTAAGACTGTGGGTTATAGATGAAGATATGTTTTTAGAAATGTTGGAGGCATGGCAATGGAAGAATCAGTAATTGAAATTATCTCAAATGTAGATGGCTTTGTAGCACTACATGACTATCTTGAAGATGATGATCTAGACGAGGCTTTATCAATTATTGTTAAGTTGATTGCTAAGCCAGATGTGGCGCACCTCAAGGTTCCGCCGCTGATTGTTAAGATTCAAGCATTGTCTGCAAAGTATCAGGTGTTAGCCGCAGTGCATAGCACAATCGCAAAGGGTCGTGCCGGTACGCCAGACAACAATAAGAAGAACATTTACTACAGCATGTCAAGCGCTCTAGACAAACTTTCACAATCATTAAAGTATTTGACTAAGACTCCATACTAATAGTATGTTATAATATATGTATGAAGCGAAAGTATTCTATAGGAGACATTGTTAAAGCCGGTAGGATCGTGGGTGTTCCAGAAGATTTGCCAGGCTTTTATAATATTGAATGTTTAGATTGCGGGGCAGTAAGAATAAAGTCTCCTAGAAAAAGCGGCTGTAAGTCATGTAATGTAAAAAATAAAACATGGGCGCGATACTCTATCGGAGATATGACAGAGACCGGAGTCATCGTTGATTATCATGAGTCACCAGGAAAATTTGTTATAGAATGCAGTGTCTGTGGTAATGCTGGTGTTAGATATGCTACGTCCCGTGGGTGCCAGTTCTGTTGGGATCATAGAAGGGCAAAATATGTTCCAGGTAAAACTTTAGATGATGGAAGAAAAATCATTGATGTAGACCGAACTGGCAAGTCGATTAAAATTAAAGTAGCGTGTAAGTACTGCAATGAAATTGTATGGAAATATACTGGTAGTTTAAATTCAAAGTGTAGTGCTTGTAGGTATAAGTCTAGGGTAGATAAGCACGCAAATAATAAATTATCAGTTTACAAAGCAGGTGCATTCAAAAGAAATTATATTTGGGAGATTTCAGATGAATATGCTAAAGAAATGTTTTATTCTAAATGTTTTTATTGCGGGGCACTGCCAATTAAACTTAATGGTATAGATAGAATGGACAATACCATTGGATATGAAATTGGCAATGTGGTTCCATGCTGTAAAACATGTAATTATGCAAAAAGAGATATGTCGTATAGTGAGTGGAGCCAGTGGTTGCAGCGGGTTTCACTAGCGCAGGTTCGACAGTCTTACTAATATACGATATAATGGAGAGAGTATGGTAACAAAATATACGCAGAAAGCGATCAATGCAAGTGGCAAACTAGATATACCGACTCTCCAAGAGAAATTAAAAGCAGTGCGGCAGAAGCGGTATGGAAGGCCACCAGAGTTTAAGACTAAAAAGAGTTTTGCGCCAAGCAACCTTGGATTCATAGGTCAGTGCCCCCGGCACTGGTACTATGCCTTTAACGGCGCGAATTACGAAGAGAAGTTCAGTGAGCAGTCGGCAGCGGCTCTGGAAAACGGCAAGGCTACGCACGAAAGGCTTCAGGGAGAATATCTAGAAGCCTTTTATGGAACACATATTGAAGTAAAAGTTGTTCACGACTACCCGCCGATCTTCGGCTTTGCAGATGTGATCTTTGAGGTCAACGAAGATGGCACAAAGACACTAGTTGATATCAAATCAATTAAGGATGAGAAGTTCAAGGTTCTTGAGATTAAGTTGCGTCCAGACCCCGGCAATGCGCTGCAAGTACTTATCTACATGTATATCAAAAAGATTCCGAGTGGTCTGCTGCACTATGAGAATAAGAATACTCACGAAGAGTTATTCTTTCCGCTCACCATGACTGAGCGTAACAAGGCATATGTGGAGCGTGCCCTTAGTTGGATGAGCATGGTGCATGAAAACGCTGTGAATGGAGAACTGCCGACAAGGCCGTATGAAAAAACGTCCTGGCACTGCAAGTTCTGCCCGCTGGCTAAAAAGTGCTGGCGCGAGGACAAGGATTTAGACGGCGAGGTAACTATTCCACCGTTTGAATTGGAGGAACAGTGAAGGATTGCGCCTGGAAAGATTGTTCCGTAAAGTTTGAGCCAAAAACACATAATCAAATATACTGCTCCGATGAGTGTTGCAGGACGGCAACCAACTATAAGATAATGCAAAAGTATTATGCCAAGAAGGCTCGCAAGAATGGTGAGATGAGAACATGCTCGCGGTGCGGCAGGGAAACTTTATCACGCTTTAATGATGTGGACGTATGCTCAATGTGTCGTTCTACCGAAGAACGTGGTAAAATGGACGTTGTTAAGAAAAGGATATCTAACATTCAATGGTAATGATCAAGAAGGACGTAGCGGTATTAGGTATTGATGCTTCTACAAGGACTATTGCATTTTGTGCTATGACTGCTACCGGCGAGCCGGTGGCCTGGGGCGAACTATCACTTGGACAGGGGGATATGCATCATAGGCTTGGTGATGCATTCAACGGAATATCCAGTCTCTTAGATAGCATGAGTGTTGATGAAGAGCGGTTTGAATGCTATATTGAATCTGCTGTGAAGATCAATAATATTAAGACGACAATTAATCTGTCATACATGTATGGTATTATCATTGGTGCCCTTTCTGCCCGCAGTGTTCGTGTGCATGAAGTATCTCCGATCACCTGGCAAAACTTTATTGGCAATAAGTCACTGAGTAAAACAGAGAAGCAGGCGTTTGCCGATCAATACCGTGGTCTGACAACGGCTACGATTAAGAATAAGATACGCGAGTTTCGTAAACAGCGAACTATTGACTGGGTGCAGCAGGAATTTGGAAAAACTATTACCTCAGACAACGTTGCTGACGCCTTCGGAGTAGCCTGGTATGGTGTAAAGCATGGTTAAACTGCATCTTAGTAGAGAATGGCTGTATCAACGGTACTGGGTGGACAAAAAGACAATCCCTGCGATTGCTAAAGAGGCCGGGGTCACCAGGCAGACTATTTATAATAAAATGAAGGAGTTTAAGATACTGTGATAGCAGTAGATGAGTATACAATCGTAAGCATTAACGATGAGCGAAAGGCCTTTAAGGCGGCGATTGACGCCCGCGTCGGCGGCATCAAGAAAACGTGGGGCGTTGAGTTTATTGATGGACACGAAGCATCCATTGGTACACTACAGGGTAAGTTTAAAGTGGATGATATCTGGCACGAGGCTAAGATTGGCGAAGTAGGACTATGGTTCTCGTTCTTGAATGCTTGTAAGTATGCTGCCGATAACAACAAGACACTCCTTGTCTTTGAGGATGATGCAATTATTACATCACATAATTTCAAGGAAGACCTTGAGAGGCTGCTTGAACAGGTGCCAGACGATGCCGACGCATTTTCCGTGATGTCACCAAGCAACCAGCAGGTTACTGCATATATTGAGTGGATCAATAGGGATAGTGGTATGGGCATTCAACATTCGGATATTGCACCACCCTATCGTGTACCGGGAGCGCATCTTATTTGTAAGGCTTACCAGGGCTACTCGTTTGTAAGTATGATTTACACGCCAAAGGGAGCAAAGAAAATCCTTAAGCGTGTGCAAAAGACAGGCATGTATACACCAGCAGACTGCTGGCTGTTTGAGCAGGCAGAGCAAGGGCATTTGGATGTATATACTCCGGTTCCAACAGAAGCCACACTTGTCGATGTTGACTGGGATAATCAGGCCCCAACGACCATTCACTCATCTGGCCTTCACCGCGAACGCTTGACGGATTTGTAAGAGTAAGGTAGAATAGAACATATGCCAATGTATGATTTCATGTGCAGAGAATGCTTGCTGTCATTTGAAAAGGTGTTGAAGGTTGCAGTCAGGGATGATCCTACGCCTTGCCCGCGCTGTGGAGCAGATGCTCCCCGCCGCGTTAGTTTCAATGGTGTCGTATGGGCACCAACATCATCAGGAGGTCATAAATGAAGATTTTTCCAAAGACCGGAAGCAGGAGCGGTTTTGAGTATTCATATGAGCATGTATTCTCGCCGCGAGTTACGCTAGTGCCTGGTAGCAAAGTTAAGATTAAGGGCGAGCGTGGATGGTTCACGTTTGTTGCAATTGCCACGAACCCAGCAATCAATTCAACATGGGTTGATGTAATGGATAAAGACTGGCGCTTCCGTTCATTCCGCGTTGACCGTATCAAGGGTGTGCCTCCGAAGCGCCGGAACAAGGTTGTGTATCATGACGAACGGTAACCTCCCAACCCCGCGCGAAATCTCCGGTGAGTTCGACCTTGTAGAGTACTATGACAATATGAATAAGGTAGTGGAAGAAATGCTCAAGGGGCATTCAGTTCCACAGATCGCCCGCGCTCTTAACATGAAGCGTACAGAAGTGACTCAATTTATTGACCAGTGGCAGTTGATTGCTCGTAACTCCAATGAAATTCAAGATAGGGCAAGCGATGCCATTTACGGTGCCGACCAGCACTACTCAATGATCATTCAGCGGCTATGGGAAACTGTTGAGCAGGTAGATGGCCTGACCGATTATCGAACAAAAAACTCCGTTCTTAAGTCCATTGCAGATGTAGAGCAGAAGCGTATTGATATGCTTCAGAAGGCCGGTCTGCTGGAAAACCAAGACCTTGCAAAGCAGATTGTTGAAAACGAGCGTAAGCAGAAGGCGATCATGGATATTCTACGCGAGGTGGCTGCTGATTGCGAGCACTGCCGCGCCAATATTCTGCGCCGGTTGTCAGACATTAGTCAGGACGGTGTTGGCGTAGGCGTATGAGTATTGACTTTACCGATTTTATCAATGCCCTGGAAGATGACGAGTTTGATGAGCGTCCGGTTGACCTTGAAGAATTTGTTACATCCAAACAATACCTGGGGCTGCCGCCACTCTCCAAGCATCAGTACACTATTATCAGAATGGGGACTCAAATCTATAAGGAGTCCAGTCTAATTAAATTGTATGGAGAGGAAGAGGGTGTCAAGCGCCACAAACTAACCATGAAAGAGTTGGTGTTAGCGCTTGGAAAGGCGAGCGGTAAAGACTATGTATCAACAATTATCTGTGCTCGCATCGTATACCTTTTGCTGTGTCTAAAAGACCCATCGAGGTACTACGACGCACCATCCAATGACGCAATCGACATCATCAACGTCGCAGTCAACTCAGGGCAGGCGAAGAATGTTTTCTTCAAAGGCTTTAAGACCAAGATCAAAGACTCGCCGTGGTTTGTTGGTAAATATAAGCCATTGTCTGACTCCATTGAGTTTGATAAGCAGATTACAGTTCACTCCGGACACTCTGAGCGTGAAGCCTGGGAGGGATTCAACCTGTTCGCGGCAGTATTGGATGAGATTAGTGCATTCAACATTGATAATACTACCGGGGCGCAGGCGGCTAAGACTGCTGGTGATATCTATAAGATGTTTAGGGGGTCTGTTGACTCCCGCTTTGAAGCATACGGCAAACTGGTTCTGCTTTCATTCCCCCGGTTTAAGGGGGACTTCATTACAACCCACTACGAATCTGTCATTGCAGATAAAGAGGTAAAGAAACGGCATCACACATTTAAGATTCATGATGATCTGCCAGACGGATATGTTGACAATGAGTTTACAATTGAGTGGGAGGAAGACCATATTGTTAAGTATACAAGGCCGAAGGTATTTGCCCTACGCCGACCGACCTGGGAGGTCAACCCCACTAAGAATATTGAGATGTTCAAGGATGCATTCCTGGTAGACCCAGCAGACGCGCTAGGTCGCTTCGCAGCAATGCCGCCAGATATGATTGACGCTTACTTCCCGTCACGGGAAAAGATTGAAAAGGCATTCTCGTCACCACGCTCTAATATTGATGGCGGGTTCCTTGACAATGATTTCCAGTATGATGAAACAAAAGAGTACTTCATACATACTGACCTTGCACAGTTGCATGACAGATGCGCGGTTGCAATGGCGCATATTGAAGGTTATTCAAGGATGACATACGGCGGGACAGAAATACTTGCCCCGCGCGTAGTGGTGGATTTTGTACGATACTGGGAGCCGATCCACTCGTCCTCAGTAGACTTTGGTGAGGTAAGAGATTTTATTATTTCAATCAAGCGTAGGGTGCCGACGCTCAAACTTGTGACGTTCGACCATTGGTCAAGTTACGATATCATGCAGCAACTCAGTCAGCATAATATCAATACAGATAACCTTTCGCTGGCGAAGAAACATTATGATGACTTTAAGTTGGCAGTGCAGGAAGAGCGTGTGTACGGCCCCCATGATGATAAACTAATTCAAGAACTGGTACAATTAAGGATCATCCGTGACAAGGTTGATCACCCGCGCCGGGGATTCAAGGATATATCTGACGCCACCTGTGGAGCAATCTTCAATGCCATTAGATTTACCAACCGGCAGAGCGGGCAAGAAGTTCAGGTTCACACCATTGAAGATTTGCCAAAAGAGGATAACCGTAAGAAGTATGCAGATGATGTGATCCAGGCTCCGAAACGCGAAATGCCACCGGAGTTAAACGACTTTTTACTTAGAATGATATAATTGATACAACAGAAAGGTAAGCAATGAAGGTACTACTAACTGGCGGTGAGGGCTTTATTGGCTCTTGGACTAAGAAAGCCCTGCTAGACCGTGGGCATACTGTCCTATCGCTAACAAATCAGAAGTATGCAGACCGCGAGCAGCCAGACGGAGTTACCGTATTCCTTGGCGACATTCGTGATGAAGTCACAGTAACAGAGGCTATGGCCCACTCTGAGGGGTGGATTCACCTGGCCGGGGTGCTAGGTACAGCAGAGACAATTTTTAACCCGCGCCCAGCAGCCCGAACAAATATTCTGGGCGGTCTGAACGTCCTAGAAGCCGCTGAGCAGTACAAGGTTCCAGGCGTCAACATTGCCGTTGGCAACTACTGGATGAACAATACGTATTCTATTACTAAGAATACTGTAGAGCGTTTCTCCCAGATGTTCCGTGACGAGCGTGGATTGCAGGTTACCAATCTACGCGCGCTTAATGCGTATGGCCCCGGTCAGTCTGTAGCAGCACCATACGGAGATTCCAAGGTTCGTAAGATTATGCCGTCATTTATGTGCCGCGCACTATCCGGAGACCCCATCGAGATTTACGGCGACGGCTCCCAGGTAATGGATATGATTTATGTTCAAGACGTTGCAGACGCACTTGTAAGTGCGCTGGAATATACCGCTGAGAATGGTGCGATTGACCACGTGCTTGAGGCTGGTAGTGGTGTAGACACAACTGTTAATGACATTGCTAACGCAGTAGCAGAAACGGTGTCTGATTTATACGGTATTGATACAGAGATCAGGCATCTACCGATGCGCCACGGCGAGCCAGAGAATTCTATCGTCCTTGGTAATCCTGACACCATGAATCTTATTGGTATGGGTAAGGATGAATTACTGCCGCTCAATCAGGGGCTTGTGCTAACCGCACGATACTTCAAGAAGTACCTAGAGGGCCGGTAATGATTGAGGGCCGAAAGGTAACTGCCTTCACCCCCTATGGGAGAGAACTAACAGTATCTATTCTATATAAGTACATGAAGCGTGACCATGAGCGCGGCATCTTAGACGAGTGGCAACTATGGCTCAATACTGATGACTCTACTGTGATGGTGATTGATGGACAGATTGTCAATGTTGTTGGTCAGTATGATGATGTGATGTATGCATATAAACTTGCTGAAGAGAATGACTGGATTACTTTTGTAGACCGCCCTCTTGCACAACCTCTGTATCCCAAGCAACTGAATACTGGGCTGTTCTATAAGAAACAGACCATCGAGCCAGGAACGACATATATCAGATTTGATGATGATATTGTTTATGTTCATGAGGATGCTATTGAGAATATGGTTAGGGCAAAGATTTCAAAGATCGGGACGCTGGCCGTATTTCCGATCATCTGGAACAATGCAATTGTCTCCTACCACTTACAGCAGCAAGGAATTGTTCCGACCTCCTGGGGGCACGTACACCCCTACTGCATGGATGAAGTGGGCTGGAAGTCATTTGAATTCGCGAGAGAGATGCATGAGTTATTGCTAAAGTGCATTGACGCAAATCTTGTGGAGAAGTTATACTTTCACCACGACCGCCCACTCGATCAGGGCATGCAGTTCTCGGTCTCTTGTTTTGCTATGAACGGAGAGGACTACTGCGAACTTGATCCTCCTGGCGACCTGAAGGGCGCGGAAGAAGAGTCATGGCTGACCATTACTCGTCCAGCAGAAACCGGAAAGAGCAATGTGATTATCAGTAATGCATTGGTAAGTCATTTTAGTTTCTATCACCAGAGGGAGCGGCTGCTAAATGAAACAAATATTCTCGATAGGTATCGTGCGTTGGCAGACAAACTATGAAAAAGATTATTCATAGGTTCTGGGGAGGGTCGCAGATACCGCCAGACTACGACGCATTCGGCAGGCAGTGGGCAAAACTCAATCCTGATTGGGATGTAATCCTATGGTCTGACCATGGAAGCGGTACACTGTTTCCCACCTACATAGCAAACCCGTCCGGAGAGAAATTGCTGCCGCACATGGTAATGAATCGCCGCGTGTGGTATTCTTTGAATACACCACCAAGCGGGATGACTGTTGATACAGTTGCTATGTGGACTCAGCGTGCAGATGTGATCGGCTACGAATTGGTCTATACATATGGCGGTCTGTATGTAAATACAGACATAGAGCCGGTCAAGCCTATGTCTGCCCTCTTTGAGATGTATCCGCAGTTAGAGTATATGGATGCGGCGGCGATGGAGGATGATCAGTGGATCGTCAACGCAGTGCTTTGGAGTCCAGAGCCACGGTCTGAGTTCTATAGCAATGTAATCAATATGTTGGCGGCGCGGTACTTCTCCATGGAGAATGAATACATGAACGTCACAACAGGCCCGCACTTATTGACAAGTGTATATAATCTGCTACCGCACCTTTTAGTACCTATTGACAAGGATGTGTTCAGTTGGGTACACTGGTCACAGGTAGCAGTGGGGGGCAACGCAGTTGTTGATTACTCAGAGTTACCAAAGCAAGTAGTCGGGATTCATCACTGGGGGCACCGGAAAAACCAGCGCTCCCAGACATCATGGATAGTATAATAACATTAGGAGGCTTTGTGGAGACTGTGGAGAAGACTAAGACAATTAATGATTTGGTCAGCAAGGATTTGACTGCTCATGACCGCTGCGACCGGTGCGGGGCGCAGGCGTGGATGAGAGCCTACAAAGATGATTTTGAATTGCTATTCTGTGCTCACCATGGGAATGAGCACTTCCCGGCTCTGTTCTCACAGGGGTTTATTGTTCAGGATGACACCTATAGGATGTAGGTGCGCTTGATGTTTCAAGTTTTCTATGATAGAATACTACTAGTACTAACCATTATAAAGGAGGTTATTAAATTATGAGTGAGAGTGCTGCACAACGCAAGGCACGTGAAATTGATGCTCAGTCTGCCGACCGTATTGCACGTGGTTGGACTGCTCAAGACTCAGGCCGTAAGAACCGCCGTTTCCAGTAAGACCTACTGAAAGGTATTAAAGTGAAGACAGTTGCACTAGATTACAATGCTGTGCATTCTACACGTATTAAGAATAGTTATTGGGATGGGTGGACGCTGGTTCTTATCAAAAAGAACCCGTCTGCCTACACCCAGAAAAATGCCGTGTTCCGTGACGGAGCATGGCACTCTGTTGTCGATAGGGTATCGCCAGATGTCAATGGCCTATGGCACGTAAGGAGTAGTTATGTCGTCAATAAGCATTAATGCACCGTGGAAAGACTTTGCCGCATGCGCAGGCATGAATACAGAAATCTTTTTTGATATGGCAGAGGCAGACCCTATTATTTCTCAGACAGTTAGGCAGTCAGTCTGCGGCAATTGCCCAGTACAAGATATATGCCTAGAGGCTGGCATTGAAAATAAGGAGTGGGGCATTTGGGGTGGAGAAGAGTTGAAAAACGGGCAGGTAGTGACTGGGCCAGATGTATACTAAACAGATGCAGGATGCCTGGCGAAAGATTCCAAAGCCGGTACAAGGGCTAAAGGTAGCCATAGTTGAATATCCGCAGGCATATTTTGTCAGGGTATATGAAGATAATGTCATGCAATATTCAGAATCTGAAAGGGTGCAGATCATGATGTATCTTGAAGAAGTAAGAAAGACCTTGGAGTCATTCGGCCAACCGTGCCATATTGAGGGGATGTAAGTGGAGTACCTTGAGCGCCCTGTAGTGTATTTGCCAGAACCAGGCGTATTTGCTATAATTCTAGAAGATGGCGCTCATTATTGTTTGGTAAGATATTATTATCGTGGTATTCAATACGATGCCTATATAGATAAAGAAGAATTGGAGTAATGTGAACGAGGATGAAGTAGTGTGCAGTTCGTGCGACCAGCCAAAGGCGCAACTGTTTGCTCAGAAAAGTAAGTTGGTGGCGAATGCAACACTGTTTATGTGCCAGTCATGTTTGGATAAGGGGTATGAGCCTAGATGGGCCATTATTCTTGCTGGCCGCACGATGGGCGTAGGTGCAATTCGTCCGTACATCGTAAACAATCTCTATCTTGGCGATCAGATCAAGGCAAAAGAAGTAATATCTTAGAATTATAAATGATCAGTGCTATAATTGACGTATGAAGCACATCTCAGGTAGGACTGATCATGAAAATCAGGCTGCCTAATTGGGTAAAACGCTTCTTCAGACGCTGCATTATATATTCGCAAGAACTCGTTCTGGCTGCGGCGTGGCTGGCATTTGCAGTGTCATCTAACGCTCCACTGATGGTGATACTTGAAGTTGAGTACCCAAGGGCAGTAGCATTGATTCATATAGTGTATGCTATGGCTGGATTGTTTATGATTTTGGCAGTGGCATTTCCAAAGTATTTTGTTCCGGCGTGGGTATTTAGCGCAGTTGTAGCAATGTCTGCACACATTGCCACTGTTACCAGCACGCCAGGCACAAACTACAGCCTATTGTATCCGATCACGTGGGGACTATTCTTTATTGTCTCAGCAACACAATCATTGAGACACTATAGGTATGGTGACTGTGCAAATTAGTCTGATAATTTCAATAATAACGTTAATTACCGCGCCCCTCGCAGCCTGGGTGGCCTGGGTGTTAACACGCAACAAGACCGAAGCCGAACGGCAGGGTGCTGTTGCGTCCGGTGCAGTTGATGCCGTAGACGCAATGAAAGAAGTAATGGTTGCTCTTCACGATCAACTAGAAGAAACGCGGGCAGAGTTGCTAAAGTTCAAGCGCCAGAACAAGGAACTTGAAAAGTCTCTCAGGCAACTCAAAGACCAAAATGACCAACTCATCGTGCAGAATGGGTTGCTTGCAGATGAAGTAGCACAACTAAAGGTACAAATGGATCGGTTTTCTCTGCAAAGAGATGACTCTGGTATAATGGAAGGATAGCAGTATGACAGAAGAACAGGAAAAGGCGGAACGTGACCTTGAACTTGCTTGGAAAACTCTTCAACGCAGCACTGGGGGTAAGACTGCCTCCGGTCTTGAGAAGGCTTACTCTGAGGCCTATCAGCAATGTGTCCGACTCGGAACCAGGCGACAAATCCGAAAGAAGTATAGATAATCTAGCGGCTAACGTAAAGAAAGTTATTTACGCCATGACAGCACACAACCATATTGATAATTTCATCATGAATCACCCCTCCTTTGCGGAGGATAAAAACTTGTTGACAGCATTGCACTTAACTGGTAATGTGGTAGTATCATCTTCAGAAGAAGAAATTCGCACGGCAGATCGTTTTCTACAATCATAAGGAGCGCAGTGGAAAATACACCGGGACTTGGGGCATTGATACAATGCCTCTCTACTTTATCAAATGAGCCGACGCCAGCAGAAGAACTGTCCCGCTGGAAACAGATTAAATTAATTGCAGAGAACTATGTCAGCGACTACCCTTCCTATGAGGGTACTATAGTCGCTCCGCTGTCGGCATGCATCTACTACTCTCACTTCATTGCAATTGTTCCGGATCATAAAGATGCCTGGACAAACATTGCTATCATTGCAGACTTTGAAGTTGGGAGGTTGGAGAGTGCTTGAGTCCTTTGTGGTTATGGGTATTACGCTGCGAGCCAGCGATGATCAGATTAACAAGGCTTACGAGTATTACAGTTCCCACGGCCCGCACGTATCGACTATCAGTGATATGAAGGAAGCGTGGAGGTCGGTCGGAATTGTTATCGCTTGAACCATTGACAGATCGTCAAAAATCTGCTAGGCTTGGGGTACCAAGCAAAGGAGATAGCATGAGTAAGTACCTTACCGACAAGGCTTTTGCACTGCTAGACCAGGCACAGGCTAATGACAAACTATGGAAAGAAGCGGCTATCGCAGCGATTGAGGCGCTGGTAAGCGAAAGCCCATACGCACAAGAACGGAGCATGCTCTGATGGAAATTATTAATGATCAGTACATCCAGTATGTAGTGGATGCTGTTGACCACACGCTTACTCAACAGGACGTTAATCTGTCTGGTTTTCTTGATCTAATGTCGTCTTACTACCATCCAGAGGCAGATGTTGCCAGCCAGGCAACCATTTTGTTTACTGTGCTGGTAGGGGCTGCTGTCAAGGCTGGCAAGATTCCGCAGGCAGTTGAGCATGATGTGTTCAGCGACGAGCCACTTATCCTAGCCGCCAGTCTTGTTTATGCTGATACTCCTGAGGCATGGGCCAGCATCGGTTCTGTCATTCGCAAGATGCTTAACGATATGATTGACCCAGTATGATAGTAGAATTGATTCAGCCTGTGCATGCTGCCAGTGATATCAGCAAGTTTCTTGATGCGCTGCCCGCGAGTGTTGCGGCCAGTGATGTACGCATGGAGTGGTGTAACGATGCGCTGTATTGTATAGTTAGAGTAAGGGCGCAGGATGCGTATGCTATAGACTGTGGCGACCATATGCCAGGCGCTAGCGGCAAACTGCCGCAAGACATTTTAATTGCACTGCACAGCCACGATGGAACCGATTGATGCACGTGGGCCGCAAACAGCGATATGCCCACTATGCGGCGGTAATATAATTAAAATTGATGCAATATTTGATGAAGAAGGTGTAGTCTCGTTCTACATGCAGGATGCAGAATGTGCGCAGTGCGGAACTTTGCTAACACCACCGATGCCAGAAGAAGGAAATATATATTATGACATACGATGAAACTGGACTTCCTAGGGTTGTTCCGGACAGGCAGCAACTATCTTGGCTGGAAGTAGCCAATAAATCATTTCTCATTGCTCAGGACACTGGGTTCGATGACAGCGAGAAGTGGCGTGCAGCGGCGTCAGACGCCTGGAATGCAATTGAAATGCTAATTGATTCAGATACATTTTATAAACTAGTGAATGAGGGTGGAGATGTTTAAGTATGCAGCAGTAGGTCTTGTTGGTGGAGCGTTGCTCCTGGCAGGATGTTCTTCGGATGCCGACGTTGCCTCGCGCAACCTCTCAAAGTCTGCTGAGCAGTTTGAGGTAAATCGTAGGATTGTTTTCTTCAATGGTATTACGGATAAGTATCTGTTGACCATTGAGGGGCGGTGCTCGATTGAGGTTGACGACAGCGATTCTCAACTAGAGGTTACCTGCAAGGTATCAGAAACGCAATATAAGAAGCACTTCCTTGGTCTGTCCGATAATGTGACATATCTTGTTGAGCAGACAACCCCGGCAGAGGTCGGCGTGTATCAGTACCGCGTCATCTTCAAGCCGCAAACAATCGTTCCCAACGTCGATGTATCGGTAGGTTAATAATGAGTGATGAAGTAAAGACAACTACAATTGTTACCGTGGGTATTGTCACAGTTGCCCTGGCTATTTTGGCCGCTATCTATTTTGGGTATAGTACGAGCAGTGAGAGGACAACTGAAAAAATGAAGGCGTGTGTAGCCGCTGAGAAGCAGTGGGTGTACGATTCTTGTATTGGAGTAGACGGCAATGAAGGATGATCAAGTTAATATTAATGGTATATTGTATGAGCAGCGCGAGTGCGACGGTGAAACCGTATTCGTTCCCGTGAAGGGTTCGGTTGGCAAAGAGGTCACGGTGTCTATTCCACTAGATACTCTTTATAAAGTGCGTAGTGTGCTGAGTATTATTGGCACGCCATACGATGTAGATGTACAGCCTCCGATTCTATATTCATACTGGACTGGTGACTATGCTACCTTTACAGAGGAAGCAAAGAATTCATCAGCCGCCGCCGTTGACTGTATTGATTATGCCCTGAGTCAAGATAGCGAAGTTGATGGGTTTGACGATCCAGGGCTTGATGTAGATTCTGTTCTAAAGTCGATTGGAGTGACTAATGGTTAAGTATATTGGAATTGTATTGGCTGGACTGGCATTGGTAGGATGTACGCAGGCTGCCCCGGCACCTGTGGTGACTGTTACCGCCCCAGCACCAGCCCCTGTGGAGACAACTAACGCCTATCAGGAAGCCATGGAATATGCATGGGGTACCCTGACTAGCAGTGAAAAGAATGAGGTCTGCTACCTCTTCAACGCCGCGCCCCAGGAGGCGTGGGCGGCATTCAACTCAACTGCTAATGATTCAGTTCCGCAGTCAGAGTTCAATGCTTTCTTCAGCAGCAAGTGTAGTGTATACTAGGAGATACGATGAAATACGAAAAGCGTAAGAAGAATAAGACGGTTAATGCCGTACAACTAAATAATTTGGGTGATGCTGAGAGAATTCTCAGCCAGTGTGATCACGTTCTGTTTATTGATGAGATTTTCTGGGGAAGTCCAGGCAACGAGCGTAACGGATATATTAGATTTGTTTCTGCACGTGTCGAAACGTTCGTGCTGGACGAGGGTGATTACTTTGCCTGGGATGATGATAACGTCTGGACGATGCCAGCAGATAAGTTTGAGAAGAAGTTTGAGCCGGTGCGAGCCACCGTTTACGGAGGGTTTACAACATCTACCTCTGACTTTGCTCGATACACTTCGCCACACCCGCCCAACCATTATCCAGGCTGAGCATTGACAACTATCAGCCAGCCTGATAGTGTATTGCTAATGGGGCATTAGCATAACGGTCGATGCAGCAGGCTTATATCCTGACGAGAGAAGGTTCAATTCCTTCATGCCCCACGCGAAGGTTGCTACAACTTTACGGAGGTAAAATGATTATTAGCGAAGTGTTTGCATTCTATTTAATTGTGACTGTTGGACTAGCGATGGTCGGAATGCTACTGTATCTAACGGCAGACCGCGCCAAAGAAAGGCAGTGGACTGCAAGGGCCACTCTACTAGCGTGGCTTTGGCCCATCTTCCTTGTCATCTTTTTTGTAGTGTTACTTTTCAATATCATTAAATCTATTCCGCGATTTCTAAAAGATGCGCTGGGGGTGCCAGATGGAACCGATACTAACAATTAAAGAAATAAAGTTAGATAGTCTAGAGCAGCAGTTTAAGATTGAAACAGCCATTGCTATGAGTCTTCGTAGCCAGGGCGCGGCGTATGATCACATAGGATTCTCTTGGGTATCTACAGGTGACACTTACACAGTATATGGATATGGATGGTGGGACGGTGAAAGTTAAGAACGAAAGGGCTTTGCAAACATTTCTCAAATTAGTAACGCTT
>JACCDG011844697.1_pt1 | contig 29953 bp, 52 predicted proteins | sample 7442471 | NCBI WGS metagenome assembly JACCDG01 (sample SAMN15323444, study PRJNA562643) | freshwater metagenome | isolation source: river surface water | place: USA:Blue River Watershed | collected 2017-08-17 | reverse complement strand
GTGTCACTGTCCTGACTGGCGCAGGATTTGACTACCCCCCCCTAGACTACGGGCGGGGATACCCCTAGATGTAGTGGTTTTCCAGGGCGTTAGCCCCTGGATGTTGTGGTTTTCGGGCGTGTTGTTGCCCTGCATAGGGTGTCCGGTGTCTGTAGGTGGCGCTAGGAGGGCACGGGGGCAGCGGTTAGGGTGATTCTCTGGGTAGAAAAGTTAGGGGGTTCAAATCGCCTTCTAAGGCTAATTAGGGGGTGATTTCGGCTGCTCCTGGATCGATAGGCTTTTGGGTTTCTTTTGCCCCGTATCGGCGGGCATTTGGCGGGGGGTCACGGGGTTAGGGGCTAGGTCACCTCTCAGGTCATTGCTTTTCTTTTGATTCTCTTGATCTTTTTTAGGGTTGTGGGGTATCGGGGGCATGAGTAACCCCTAGGGCGGGTGACCCTAGGGGTTAGGCGGGAGGTTGTCGCTTGTTTAGTTTCGGGTCATTGCCCTAGTCATCCATCCAAAGAAGATACCTAGTGCCAATCCAATCCCTAGCAACACGGGGGCAAATGCCACTATCAAGGTCATGACTATCACCCAAAGAATCAATCTGCCTATTGGGCTAGGGGCGGGGGCGCGGTGCCTGCCTTTACCTTTTGCATGTCTGCCGTAACTCATCACCTGACCTCCATCTTCATTGAATAGGGTTTCTTAGTTATTACCAAATCAGCCCGCTCATCCTTCACGCCTGAGACTATTGAGCCATCTGATAACCATGACCAAACACGGCACTCATCAAGGGCGGGGCTGAGCTCCTCATCCTCTTGGATTTCACTCAAGCACCATGAGGCTAAGAATTCGCACTCACAGTCACCCTCATGGTCAAAGCACTCAGCTCCCGTGTCCTCATAGATAAGCGGTTGATACTCCGTTTTCCAATCCTGAAATTTCATCTCAATCATTTGGCATCCTCCTCATATTCAATGTAGCCAATTTCGGGATTCTCTTGAGCAACTAGAAAAGCCATAACCGCCCAAAGTTGATTCGGTGCATCATTGCCCCATGGTTTCAATTTATTCAAAAGCTTTTCGAACTGCTCAGATTTCAAAAGCTCCTGACACTCCAAAAGATAATCGCCCATCCCGCTCATCAGTAGCACTCACCTTCAGCGTAAGCCTTGAGGTCACCCTGACACTCAGGGCATCCCTTGGATAGGTCATGCCCATCCCTCAGCCAATCGCCATCAAGGTTGAAAACATCAGGGCCCCGAACATCCCACACAGTTGCATCTGAATCACAGTTCTGACATGCAAGAGAATAGGAATCAGTTTGGTGAATCCAAAGCTCGCAATGAGTAGAAAAGAAGGCGGGGCGGGTATAACCTCCCCGCACATCACATCCACCGTGAATTTGCAGCAGGGCATAAGTCTCACCATCAAGCTCAAAATCAAAACCCTGAATCACCTGACTGAGTGAGTTCTCCCAATTATAGGAATTCCACCCATTGATCTTTTCAGCCCCAAGAGATTCAATGAATTCCTCTTGGTCATCAAGGCTCCACGGGTTGCGGTTTTCATAATCCTTCAGCTCCCAAACCTTGAAGGTGCGGGTCAGGATTTCACTCAGGCGGTCATAACTCAGGCGATTCCTGAGATAGTGAAAAGCATCCACAGTCACGCCCCAATCACGCTCCCATCTTGCGGTGGGCTGAGCTAGAAAATGCTCAAGGGTTTTGCCTTGGTTACGCTCCCAATGTCTGCCGTAAGCCCCGCCAGAATCTAAAAGACTAGCTCCCGTGTTTTCGGTAAACATTGAAACCAATTTGGTATCGGTTTCGTTTCGCCTATCGATCCGGCGGGCCCTCTCAAGCTCCATCCTGAATCGGCTCATCTCATTTGTTTTCATTTGTTTTCCTTTTCGTTTTGTTAGTTGATTAGTTGTTCGGGTATCCAAGGGTTAGCAGAATCATGACTATGAATCAAATCACCATCACGCCAAATGTCACCGCTCCTAGTGAAAATCACCCACGCTGAATCCTTCACGAATTCCCATGAGTAGCACCCTTCACAGTTTTCAATGTGTCGGTTCCATGCCTTTTCTAAATAACCCAAAGCATCTTCACGGCTTTGAGCAACCGCAAGAAACTCAAAATTTGAGGTTTCCAATCTTGCAAGATACATCTCTACCCCCTCAATCCCTCAGCCACTAGCAAATCAAGCACTAGGGCTAGATTCATTGCGGTTGTTCCATTTGCCTTGATCTCTTTTGCTATTTGACCTAGGCGGTCAGTTGAAATGGTGAGGTTTGCAATGCCTTGAGGCAAATTGTCACTAGCTAGAAAATTCTGCCTCTTGGTTATGTGATACACATCTTCCTCAACCTCAATGCAACCGCACTCAGTCACGCTCAAATCACGGTGAGCCTCTTCAGTGCATGACCCACCTTCATGCCATAACTGATATTTAGTTTCGGCATCCTCCTCCGTTTTGGCTAGTGTCTCAAAGTGCTGAATCACTACCTCTTGAGTGAAGGTTTTGAGTTGCAGCGGGGTGCTTACCTTTTGCCAGAACTCCCAAAACTCAATCGCAAAATCTTGAGGTTCGGTTTCCTCTCTTCTGAAATCCCATGTCTTTTCCTCATTGCCACCGCTCAGGGTAATTTGATAGAAGGGTTCGCAATAGTAAAAACTCAAATAAAATTCCACATCATCAAAAGCAAGATACCCCGCACCGCTAGGGGTCATCTCGCTAGCGTTTATGTTTACGGTTTCAGGCTTGAAATGTTTGAGATACATCAAGGTCAGCTCAGTTGCAACCTCTCTGAGCTTTTCGGTTCGGTTCATGGTTTCGGTTTTCATTTGTTTTCCTCTCTTCAGTCCTTTTGGATTTTCATGTTTTTACTTTTCAGATAGTTCCTGAAAAGTTTTGGGATTTCGGCTTTTCGGTAAAAATAAAAGGTTTGCCTCTCATAGAAACTAAAAGGCGTGTTTGGTTCCCTGACCAATGCGCTGGCGGTATAGCTACCGTTTTGGTTTCGCTCCAATGAAATACTCATATCGATCACTTAGCTCCTTTTGATTTTCTTGATTGATCTTTTTTAGGAGGTAGCTCATTGAGCCATAAGATGCCAAAAGTAACCGCTAGAAAAGCTAGGGCATCGATTACAAATTGAGTGTCTTGCAATAGCTCAAACATCACGCCTCCATCCATGCATCAAACCACTCAAGAAAATACTCAGCCAGTTCCTCATATGACCAATCTTCAGAATCAGCGAATTCATAGAAAAGTGTTTGAGTTTCCTTTTCATCATCAATCTCAAATTGAGATAATTCCCAATTTCCATTGACATCCCCAAGAATCAGAGTGCCTCTATCGGTGCGAATTTCAAAATGTGTGGGGTATACCCAAATGGCGTTTTGAATTCCATCAGCCCAAAGGACATTATCAATGAAGGCATCAGTCTCAAGGGTTTCATCTTGCATCATCCAAACCTCAAGATTCTTGATTTTCTTGAGCATCAATTCCCAAAACTTAGCGTTTGGGTCATCAATCGGGCGATTCTTATCATCCACCCACCCTCTCAGGCGGTGAAATGGTGCGTTTTCAATTAGTTCCTCCAATACCATTAGTTCGGTATAGGTGAAGGCTTTGACCTTTTGCATTTGTTTTCCTCTCATTAGTAGCGGGATTCCCGCTGAAATAAAGGTATCAAAAGGGCGGGGCGTTTTGCGATTCTTGATCTTCCTGGTTGGTAACGATTCGGTAACGAAAAGTTAGGATATTGGATTTCGAACAAATGTTCGGTCCGGCGATTGTCTATCGAACAAATGTTCGCCCAGGATATCTATCGAACAAATGTTCGATTTTGAGACCTCGTGCCAAATTCGAACAAATTTTCGAAGAGATTTATCGTCAAAATTTGAATTTATATATATGTTTCCAACCGAATTTTTTGCCTGAGAGAAATTCTCTATATAGGTCTCGAACCGAATTTTTTAGTTTTCTAAAGGTTTGTTTCCCCGAGAAGCGTTGCAAGATCGATGAGCTGGCAGAAGTGGGCTGTATGGGTCACCTGGTATGAGGTGGTCAGCTTGCCATGGATCGTGTGGGCGATAACCTTGACCACAAATGTGACAGGCTAATGCACTCTCTCTGACTGCCTTGGCTCGCTTGCGGTAGTCACCAGAGTATTGTCCGGTATTGCGCTTGCGTAGTGCCTTGGCTGCTTCACGCTCTGGGTTTGGCTGGGGCTTGTGCTTCTCGCACTTATTCCCGCCACGGGTTAGCTCACCACATACTAGACAAGGTGCTCGGAAGTTATAGCCCTTCATTTGTCTGTCGAATAAAAGCCCTTGCCCTTGAATTGAACTTGTGGGGCAGAAAATACTTTTCTAGTCTGTCCACCACAATTAGGGCATTTTGGTTGCGGGCTGTCAGTTATCTTGGCTTGAATGCTTACGACACCATGGCAGTCTTGACATTTGAACTCATAAATCATCAGAGTTTCCACACGGTTCCCGTGTAACCCACCCCCCTCTCTAAAGCAAATGTAACTAAGCCTGGAACCGAATCCTCCCCCGATAGCTTCCTAAACCAGTTCGATCCGTTGTCAAGTGTGCTGGCAGAAATCAAGAAGCGGGAATGCCCTTGTGGCGTAGAACCTAGCTCGGTAACTCGTAGGTGATGCCAGTGTCCGTGGACTAGAACCGTTGCATCAGATACAGGTTGCTTACCGAAAGATTGTTTCCTCCACCAGTCTGGAACATTCTCAGGTCTGCCACCTGCTTGATGCCCATGCACTACACCGAGAACATGGAACTGGTCACCGAATACATCGATAGCAAGTGATTCATCCCAAGGTTGTGGCTCAATGAATTTGATGTTTAGTTCTTGCGTTGCAGCTAGGCGGGCAAGCTGTCTGCCGATAAACACACCCCAGTCATCCGTGCCTTTACCTACTTGCTGTTTGCCTATACGCCACTGGCAGTGATTAGAGCCGACAGATGCATAGGTAATGTCTGGCACTAGCTCGTAGATGGCAGTCAGAGTCTCGTATGCGAATGTGGTGGCAAGATCCACCTGCTCCATGATGCTGAGCGAATTGCTTTGAAGCTGAGCCATGTCTGCTGCATTGTTGAAGCCTTCGACTGTATCGCCTAGGTCACAGAAGATAATCCTGTCGGGCTTCTGCTGGCGTATTAGGTCTTTCAACCGAATTTTTGTTAGTTCGATGCGTTCGATCATTGCTTCAGTTCCGCCACGATAATCAACCTTGCCGACCTGCAAGTCTGACCATAGAACTACTAAAGCCTTCTCTTCGGCCTTTGGCAGTTTGCTTACCTTGACCTTCTTCTTAGCCTCAGCTAGAAGAACGGGTAAATCAGCGCCTAGTGTGCGCTTGCGAAAATGGAATCGGTAGCTGGTCAGCCACTCACCGTCATAGCGTTGCCACTGAGATGTGCGAACGGTATTTCCGACAACCTCATACTCAGCGGGATCGTATCCACGCTCTCGTAGGAAGTCATCGAAATTAGGTTGGTTAGTCAAGCCCTCTGTCGTGGCAATGCCTGTAGTCCCATCAAACTCCACGCCTGGACGAAAGTCTTTAGGCACTACGACCTTGGGAGCTGGCTGTAAGTTTTCTAGCATCAGACAAGCCTAACTTCTAAAGCAAGAACATGCTTTATTTCGATGCTTTGTTATGGAATTGTCGCCAAGAATAATTCCTCGTGTTTTTAGTCCACTGCTGAGAGCATTTGAACTCCAAAGTTGAGTATTTACCAGCGCTTCTTCAAGTATCTTCCTGTCCTCTTTTGACAAGGAATCAAGCAATCTAGCCACGATGCAAGGCTTAGATTTATTTGGTGGTGTTAGTCCCTCTAGCATTTAGCCTCTTCTCTAGTTCTTTGTGGGCAATTTTGATCGCCCTGTCCTTTACTCCATCGATGTCATCTGGGGTAATAGTTTCTTGTCTTGCCATCAGGCGAGCCATCTCCAGCGACATTGCATAAACACCTAATTCGACTCCGTTCTTGAGCAGCACTAGGGCGTGACCTTCAAGTGTGTCTTGAAACTTCCAAAGGCTTACTAAATCGTCAGCGTAGAAATCTTCCATTAGATACTCATGTCATTCTCATCAGCAATCAGTGACTGCACAATGCGTTGTAGGGCCGAGTTCTGCATCTGACCGCTAATCACGGCAGACTCTAGATACAGGGCTAGATCTTCTCTTATGCAGTCAAGGTCGGCTGACCAGACTAGGTTTTTGTCTCTGAGCAATGCGGCAGCTTGCCGGAAGTCAGCGATCAATCGGTTATTCACTCTCTGCTCCTTGTAGTAGCCACTTGGCAATCTTTGGGTTGTCTTGGAATACAGCGAGTAGGGCGTTCTCATAGATGCCTATGAAGTAGTGCTCCCACTCGGTGTAGTCAGCTCCTGATTGTGGCTTGGTCGGTGCTTCGTTTACCATGCGAACGGCGTGGAGAATCTCGTGGAACAGAGTTATCTTCAGCTTGGTTTCATGTAGGTCTTTATTGATGACGATGATGTTGCGCTCGTCTTGGGTGTAGCCATAACTGGAGTCGGTAAGCATGGCATCTTCGTGGGTTGCTGCCCACTCGATGTCAAATACCTGGGCTCCGATTTTGACTTTACTTGGCAGATACTTTGGCACTTACTTCCTCCAGGTGCTCGAGTAAATCGCTGACATACACATAGTCGCCAATGTTGTTCGTCTGGTGACAGAGCTTGATTGCTTCGATCAACTTGTCGAACTCATACTTGCGACCCGAGTTGAAAGCTCGCATTGTGTGGCTTGCGATTAGGTCGTTTAGGTCATTCATTTTCATCCGCCTTTATCTTTAGCAGAACCAATGCCAGTAGCAAGGTATTGATTACGGTAAGTATCAAAATGTATTCACTCACTTCTGCTCTCCTTTGATTAGTAAAAAGTGTCTAATGAGGTCAGCGATAAACTGTCCACTTGGAAACTCATCTTCACGCTTTATGCACCACCAAATGTTGTGCATAATCTCGTCATCATATGTGCGGTCTAAAATCATGTCATGCTCTATTGCCCTGCCATAAGCAACCGCCTCATCCCATAATTCCTTTGGTGTTCTTGGTGGCTGTTCCATGTAGTAGGGATTGGTTGCTACTGCTCCGCAATTACAGGTCGCAGTTTGTAGTCCGTCACTAAAATCAAATCCACAGTGATGACTTGGGCTTTTGCGTCTATATGGCATCTCGACATTATGAGCCCGCATCATGTCATCATCCATAGCATCCCAAAAGTTGCTCACTTGTTCTCTCCTTTGATAAGTTCTATGGCAGTATCGGCATAGTTCACGAATGCGCCACTTTCAATGGTCTTGAGTAGGTCTGTGCCTTCTAGCAGCTTGATAATGCGTTCACGCTCTTGTTGCTTCGCAATTTCTAGGAATGTCTGATACTGCTCAAGCGAGATTGATAGGTTCGCCTCTGGTGGTAGGTAGTTCAAAATGTTTATCACTTCTGCTCTCCTTTGATTAGAGCAAATTCCTCATCGGTCATTCCAAATGCTTTCATTAGAATTTCCCAGTTTTTTACTCGTTCAGGATTGTCCTTTATGGCCTCCCAAACTTTGAATTGCTCGCTGAGCGTTGTAATAATTACTGGCTTATCACTCATCTTCAACCTCCTCAGCTACTTGCTTGATTGGCTGCATTGGCACATTGATGCCGTGAGCTCGCTCAGACTTTAGGTGATACTCAAGGCTTTTGATCTTGTCTAACCGAAAGCCTGACCATCTACGGTCATCAGTCTCGACAATCGGAGCAGCTAATAGCCCGAGCTCGATGAATCGTTGCACCGCCTTGGGTGATTTATCAAGTCGGCGGGTTTTGTAGATAATTCCACGCTTGTCAAACTCCTTGGCAGTCTGATGACACTGCACACAGTTGGGCTTTACCCACAGCGAAATCATCACAGCATGGCTCCTGTCTGAGCGTGAATCTTCTTCTTGGAATCACGAATAGCCTGACGGGCGACATCGAAGCCGACTGTCTGAGCCTTAGTAAGTCCGGCCTTCTCGCCAGCATCCTCTACGGACATGGCGATTAGTTGTGCAGCGTATTCGGATCCAATCCTGATGCCTTGCTCATAGGCTTCATCCATTTGGTAACCGAAAATACGGTCTGCAATGTCGTATAGGAATAACTCCCACTTACGCTTGAATGTCATTGTCGCCCTCCTGTAGCTGATTGATGACCTTGCGAATGACCTCGGCGGTTACACGGTTGCCGATGTTCCATTCCCTGTTTGAAATTTCGTCTAGTTCCGCAATTAGCTGATTCCAGCCTAGGTCGTAGCCCGCCTGGAATAGCGCATCTACTTGGAACTCGATGTTCTGTTTGATTTCTTTTACTCTCATGGTTTTCCCTCCTGTTTGAATCTAGGTTACAGAGGGTCGGGGTAGGTTGGCGGTATTTCAAGATAACGAATTGATAACGATGACAGCCCCTGGTTCTCGATCATCGGCATAGTGTTTACGAGCACTGATCTCGACAATCTGGCTATCATCGCCCCAGATAAGTCCTGACTGACCGATGGCATCGCCTACGGCTCGAATTAGTTTGTCTAGGTCTGGTGGAACGATTGGCATAGCTCTTTGGGACTTTGGGATGGATCTAGGTCTAGGTAAATAGAAATCCACCTCGAGCTTTATAGGCCCGAGATGGATGTTCTGAGTGAGATACGGTTCGCAAGCATCGGCAATCTGTCTACGCCAGACTTTGAGTGCTTGACCAGATGCTTCGATTAGTCGCCCATGAATTACCTTTTTGCTGCCTTGTGGCTTAGGCAATCCAAGGACATCTAACCGAATTAGAATGGCGCATCCGATCTGTCAGTGAGTTCGACAGCTACAACCTCTTGAGGCCATAGTCGAATCTTCACGGCAGACGAGCCATCTCTCTTGTCGTAGGTTGAAAACTTTGCGTTTCCGGTAACGGTGACTCTTGTGCCCTTCTTGGCATCAAGTAGCCATACGAAGTCTGAGCTTGGATCGACAGTTACATCGATGTAGTCACGACCAACGGTTTCCCATTTGCCTTGCTCATTCTTCTTGCGTGTTGCGTGAGATACGGTAACAACCGAACCCCAGTCGAATGTTTTTGCTTCCTCTACGAAGCCAGTGAATGTAAGCGAAAGTGCCATGTTTGAATGCCTCCTATTGAATGTGCTCTGGATTCACGCAATCGAGATTACCGCAAATCCTTTTACCTGGCAATACTGGCTCGCCAGATTCGTGAAGTGGTGTCACATAGTCGGGAGCAAATCTTCCGTGCCATGGAACGCACCTAAACTCGCCATCGACTACGGTGCTGGATCTACGGGTGCGACAAGATTGGCATAGCACTTTAGCTTTACTACGCTTCTTGGTTATGTCCCAAGACAATCCACATCGATTGCAGGTTTCTCTTTCCCACACCCATTCAGGGTAGCAGTGAGCCTCTACAAAAGCCGTTAGGCGAAGATGTGTTCTTTTGCGAAGCGGAGAGTGGCGTTCTTGTCGGCGTAAGCCAGATGCTTCATGGCATCACAGCATGGGGAGCATTCCATAATCGGAAGCCCATGCTTACGACATACGGGCTGTCTGACCGAATCAGGCATGTGTGAAATCGTTGGGGTTTGCTCACGATCCAGCCTGAAGGCAGCCTCCTTCGCCCAGCTAATGATGTGCCTTGGCTCTAGGTAATTGATGCGGTCATCCTTGCGAGCAAGGTGCAACGCCTCTCTCGCTATCTCCAGTGGTATGTGACCAATGATGTTGAACCAAGCCTCTATGGTTTCAACATTCACCTTGCGGCTATCTACCGCCGAAATCTCTTGTAGTAGCTCAGCGCATTCAGTTTTCTTCATTTTCTTCCGCCCATTTCTTTAGTGCATCCCAGTCGTTTGCAGGTTTTGGATCTTTGCGTTGTGGAAGAGGCCCGTTCTCCCAAGCATCGGCGTTGAGCCATGTGCCTGGGTTCTTGATGTATCTCTTCTCGGTTGGCAAGTTAGGGTCATTGGCAAAGCGTATAACACCAGCCAAAATTGTCTCGAATGAAACTCGGTTTAGAGCTCTTCTGAATTGCCTGAAGGCTATTGCCTTATCGACCTTCTTTGGATAGAGAGACCAGAACTCTTGGAATTGTTCTCTCTCTTTATTCTTATCAATAGTATTCTTATCTATAGTATTCTTAAGTGGCGGGTTTTCCGCCAACGGGTTTTCCGCCAACGGTTCTTGTGTTGTCCAAGTAACTTCGCCAAATCTTCCGTTTTCATTTTCCTGCTCACGGCGTAGATAGCCATGTAGCTCCAGCTCTGAAATTGCTGATCGAATAGCCTCCTTGCCTTCAGGATTGTTCTGGACTAGCCATTGCACCGAAATCTCCCACTCAGGCGAGTGCGACTCGATGTAGGCAAGCAGCCCACGGGCTTTGAAGCTTAGGCGCTCATCTCTAAGCCATGCGTTCTTGATTTGCGTGAAGTGGTCATCGAAGTCATGGCGACCCTTGATTATTGGCATTACATTTCTCCCTTCTGGATGCCGTCTACAGCTACGGCTAGGTTTACTGAGTGCATCGATCCTGGCTTGCGTTGAACGCTCTTCAAATCGCCTATGTAGGCGTCTGAGGGGGTTGCAGTAGGCAACATAGGGATTTCACTACCCCTAGGGGCTGAAATGCCTTCTAAGAGCATTCTGAGGGCTAATTCGGCCTGTTGTGGGACTACTCCATTGCCACATGCTTTTAGTTCTTCGTTTCGGGTCAATCCGACATCGGTAATCCAGCCTTCGGGCAGACCCATCATCCACTCTGTAAATGAGCTTGAAAGTCGGTGAGCTCCATTCTTGCCATCTGGCTTAGTTGGAAACGGAGCTGGTCTGCCTAGGATTGTTTCCCAGCGTTTGACAGCTGGTTCAAACCTTCCCCAATCGGTAACAGTTTCTAAGCGATGTTTAGGGTTTCCAGCATCAAGCTCTTTTTGACTAGGGCCATTCATCATAGAAGTCCGAGTAGTCGGCAGTAGCACCTCACCGCTATTGAAGATTGCTCTAGCCACGGTGTCTTGCTGGACTTTTCCATTGCGCTCGTGTGCGTAAGTTCCATCTTTGTGGTCACGGCTAGTTGGAGTTGGCATAAGGTTGCGCTCAGCACGGCTGACATCGTGCCCATTCAGCTTGGCAATGTCCATGGCTTGATCCCGAATGCCCACGGTGTTACCACGCTTACGGGCTTCCTCTTCGCCTAGAGCGCCACCTTCACCTTGACTGGCTATTGGGGAACGCAATAATGAAGATTCGGAAACGGTTGTGGGGTGCTCCGGCATCGGCAGCTCGAATACCTGTCCATTTCGTGTCATACCCGAGATCGGCCAAGTCTCCAAGAACGGCTCCGATAGCCCTGAGAGGAGGTCTACCTCTAAGGTTTCCCACCACTTCATCTGGGTATTCCATACCATTTTCGGCTGTAGCTGAGAGTAAGCCTCTGACATTTTCAATCACTACCAATCTTGGTCTGATTTCTTCTATAGCCCTAGCAAACTCAGACCACAATCCGCTCCTAGTGCCATCTTTTAGTCCTGCTCTCTTGCCAGCCAAAGATAAATCCTGACAAGGAAAACCGCCCGTAAGAATGTCTACGGGCTCTATTGATCTGAAATCTACCTGAGTGATGTCGCCATAGTTAGGCACACCAGGGAAGTGTCTTTCCAGAATCTTGGATGGAGCATCATCAAACTCCACATGCCATGCCACGGTAGCGCCTGTGACCTTGGCAACTGCCATGTCCAGACCTCCGTAGCCAGAGAATAGCGAACCAATTTTCATCCGTGTAGTCGCACTCTCTCAAAGGCTTCTTTAGCAACTTTGTCCCTAGCACCACCAGCCCAACGACCAGCGTTGTAGTAAAGCTTCTTGAATGCTTCTAGCTGGCGTTGCTTAGCTAACTGAATGCTCTTAGCTTCTTTGACTTCATGGGCTTCAATCTCCAAAGCCCGATGTCTCATTTTCCTTGCAAGCTCCTCGATGTCCATTTCTCTCCTTCTTCTCCCAGAACATACCAAGTGCCAGTTGGCCTGTCAAATACCGCCGTTCTAAATTCATCCCATGATCGAAGTTTGTGACCGAATTTGCGTGCTTGCTCAGCAACATCGGCATCACTCTCCATGAGCCCGTTGTATTGAGCGCACACGAGAATGATGTTGTCAGGTCGATCCAAAAGCTTCGAACCACCCGCTTGGCGGTTTTTGCGGTGGTGTGGAACTAGGTCAGTAGAGCCACAATGCCAGCACCACTGATCTCTCTTCTGTAGCTTCTTTAGCAGAGCCTTAGACAGGCTCATAGCTTCATCTCTTGCGACATCAGCTTGGCTTGGGTCGCAGCAGCCATCAGAGCCGTTTCTAACGCCTTTATTTTGACCCGTATACGATTCACCTTAGCCTTAGCTAAATCTCGCTCGTAGCGGGCTTCAGAGGCTTCTAAGCGGGCAATGGCAGTGCGGTCAGCAACCGTGCCTTGAGTGCGTATAAACGCCTTCTGCTCGATGGTGTCTAATTCAAGCTCTTTTTGAGCCAGTTCTACCTCAGCAGCGTATAGGGCATCAGCGCCCTTACTGTTTTCCGCCGTTAGCTCGGCGATCTGTATCGCTATCTCCGATGGATGCACTTAGTTGAGCCATCCTTTCAAGTAGGTTGTAACGCCAGATTTCACTTTCTTCCCTTAGCTTTTGGCTCAGGATCGATTTGTTTTCCATCTCCGCTAGGCGCTGGCGTGTCAAACAGTCCTGGTATGCTTCCCTCAGCTCTTCTAGGCTCGCTGCTGTTATCTGATAAGGCATTCGCCCGCTCCTTGATGTAATCCAGAACCGATGCTGGAGCCTTCTTAGCCTTGGCGTTTGCCCATAGGGTGCGGAGTGCTTCAACATCATTCAGGGTATCAGCATCCTTCTTCCAATCACGCTGGCCGAACTGGTGCATAACCTCGACAGCCGAGTGTCTTTCGACCTTCTCCATCTCCTCACGGCTTGCCCGCTTATTGCCTGAATAGCCAGCATTAGCCAAGGCACGGCCTATGGCTGAGGTCTCTGCATTTTCAAGAGCTGAAGTCTGATTCGCACCAAAGCCACCATCAACTTCGAATGCCAAACCAGAGGCTTTCGGGAGATCGTTTGCTTGGTCGCCAGCCGTAAGGTAAACCACTGACCGAATGACCCAAGTTTGAACAGCACGGTCAGCCGGAGTAGTGAGATTCTCCGTGATAATCCTGCCATCGGGGTTGTCGGCATAGAATCTCCTAATGCGCTCTTCTACTGTCTCATAAGCCGATAAATCGAATCTTGCCATTACTGCCTCCTATTTGTGAATCACCAGAAACGGGATGCCATCTCTTCGTGATTGTCTCGATGCTACCTTGACGGGCTTTCCGTCAATCGTGACATACCCAGTCTTGGCATAACCCATCGTGTCTGCCACCATTGACTTCAGCATGTTGAAATTTGATGTTGCTTCGTCAGCGAGCGCCTGAGCATTCTTGAGCTGTAGGCCGAGCGTTCCAAGATCAACCTCGGTGTCGTCTATCTGAGGATGTTGATACCGAACTGCTTGGTAGGTGTGCTCGGAGCCATCCCACTCAGGCTTTTCTTGTGTCTGTAGGCTCTCGTAGAACTTGCTTGCTAGGTCGAGCTGAGCAGCTTGCTGAAACTCATCTGCCTCAATCTCAAACTCATTCCACTCCATTCCAGCCACTGCCACGATCACTGCCTTGCATAGGCCCATGACATACATGTAGTGCTGGACTTGGGCTTGATAGTGCACTGGCACTGATTCCCATGCGTAGCGAGCCGTCTTGACCTCAATTACAATCCACTCGCCAGTCTCACGGTTGTAAGCCAGCGCATCTGGGTTGGCGTGTAGGTAAGGGTAATCAGGATGCGTAAAGGTTCCCGCTCTGTAGATGTCAAACTCAGGATGCTCTTCACCGAATAGTCTGAGGATTGGCTCCTCGAATGCCGTGCCTAGGCGTGTAGCCCAGTTGCCTTCAAAGCTGTCTGGGATTAGACCGAGCTTCTTCGCCCAGAGTGCGTAAGCTGACTCCCACTGATTGAGCCCCATGATGGTTCCGATTTCAGATCCACCGATGCTATTCCTACGAGCTTCGTGCCACTCAGGCGAGTCACTGGCAAAGTCGCCTATGTGGACTGCCTGTGCAAAAAGCTCAGGGTTTACAAACTGCAATTTGACCTCCTATGTCGTTAGGAATAACATACACACAAGGAGAGACATTTTGAAAGAAGCTGAGAAAAAGTTACTGAAGCTTTACCGAGCGATCAATAAGGTCGGCGGTGTCGTTTGCGAGCAAGTCCCGCACATCTTCTACCCAGAGGATGCTTATCCTGCTGGTGGAAACTACTACTCAGAAGGCAGTAGCTATTGGGCTGAGCGTAGGCTCGCTATCCAGATTTGTTCTAAGTGTCCGGTGCAGAAACTATGTGCCGATTACGCCATCACTGCCAGGGAGCCCTACGGGGTCTGGGGTGGCACTGTTCCATCTGATCGTTAAGTAAGAAACCCCCCTGACCGAAAACAGGGGGGCTTCCCTAACTAACGAGAAGGAGTAATGGAATCACTCATGTATCACTATACACACTTCCAAACCCTTGTCAAGTAGAAACCCCCGCCTTTATTTGACGGGGGCTACTGGGCGAGCTAGGAGGCTTTTAGACACAAGAGCAAGATGTCTCTGGGATGCGCCCAGTGTCTCAAGCCTACTACTTATCAGCTAGTTCTGGATCGCTGTCATCTACCATGTCATCGAAGGTGAAGTCGCCATCCTCTTCAACCTCTAGAGCCTTCTTGAGGTTTTCGTTGCTCTCGGCAGCCTTAGCCACTGCTGCTCGAAAAGCGTTAGCAACATCCTGAGCATCTAGTGTTCCCTGCCAAGTCAGAGATACACCGAGCATAGTTAGAACAGCAGCAAAGGCAGTTCCAACACCGATGATCGAACCGAGCATCCAGTCACCATTAGTAGCGATAGAGCCAACACCAGTTCCAGCGAAGAATGTTGCTAGGAATAGACCGATTGCTCTAACGATGATTTGCTTAGTTATTTCTTTCAATTACTGTTCTCCTGAATCGCCTTGAATAGATCTGCCTTTTGAGCAGTCGTGCCGAATACACCCTTGAGCGTTTTGCTTAGAGTTGCATGTAGGTGTGGGCCAGAAGAAGCCGAGCCAGTGTTACCGACTAAGCCGATTGGATCTCCAGCTTTTACCTTGATTCCCTCAGCAAGGATTGGCTTCTTGTGTAGGTGACAGTAGCCGATGAACCAAACCTTTTTGTTCTTGTCCATAACTCGCTGGACTAGAACATGCCCAAGAATCTTGGACTCGAAGATGCCGACAATCGTGCCGTTAGCAATAGCAGGAATCGGTGTGCCAGCCTTAGCTGCCCAGTCCGTTCCCGAGTGCGGTTGCATGCCGTTCTTACGCCGGAACTCTGAGAGTGTGCCGTAATGTCCAGTGATTGCTTTATCTGGGAAAGGTTTGATCCAAGTCATACGAGTATTTTACTCGTCTCGCTCCCAGCGGATTGGAAAGGTTACGATCCAGATGCCTAGGGTAATCAGGATCAGCATGCCTGTAAGGTCACGAGCTGAGCCTTCAAGTACTAGCCAGGCAACTGCCATGCCTAGTAGAGTCCAAGACTGATCGATTAGGTCTTTGAATAGGGCTTTGATGAATTTCATTATGGCTTCCTTCTTGCTACTGCTACAGCACCCGCTGAAGCGACTTGGGCAACCTGACCCGCAATGACGGCAGCCACGATGACTTCCTCAGAGCGTTCACGCTGTTCTGGGGCCATGTCTGACCCAATGTTGCCTAGATCATTGAATACATCTAGGACAGCTCCAGCTACATCACCGATGAATGGAATAGCGGCGATTTCGGCTGGGAGTTCTTCGTCATCTGCCTGAGCAGCTTCCATAAGCATGTCAAGGGCCTCTTGATACTCAGGTGAGCCTTGCTCGGCGGTAGCCAGAATCTCATTAGCCTCCTCTACCAAAGCTTCTGGAGTTACAGGCTCAGGAGTAGGTTCTGGTTCTGGGGTAGGCAAAGGTTCTGGTTCTGGAGTTGGCAGTGGCTTGGGTTCTGGGGTAGGCTCAGGCTCAGAAGGAGTAGGCGATGGATTTTCCGTTGGCAATGGTTCTGGTGCTGGTGGTTCCGGCTCTGGTGTTGGTTCTGGTGCAACCGGTTCTGGACTGGGCTCGACAATTTCGGGCGAAGGTTCTGGCTGAGGTATGGGCTGAGGCTCTGGCTCAGGACTCGGTGCGGGCTGAGGTTCAGGCGAGACGACAGGTTCTGGTTCAGGAGATGGCTGAGGCTCAGGGGTTGGAGTCGGCTGAGGTTCTGGTGTCGGCTCAGGAGTCGGTTCGGGGGAAGGCTCGGGCGAAGGCACGGGTTCGATGGGAGCCTCGACTACGGGCACGGAGAGAGTTGCGATAGGGCCGTAGTAACCGCCCCAAAAACCACGGTCTATGCCTTCGATAAGAAGTGTGCCAGATCCCGCAAAGGTGTAAGTAAAGACACCCTTCTCAGTGAGCTCGATTGTTTGATCGTTGAAGGTAACACGGAAGGTATCTATGACCTCGCCGTTCCAACCGATTTTGTTAGTAATTGTGTTGTCGATAGTAACAGTTACGCCATCAGTTACGGCGGTCTGAGCTGTTCCCCAATAGTAAGAGAACTGCACCGAATCACCATTTACAAGCGCTCCCTGGGCATCCCATGATGCCTGAGCGGGCTGAGCGATGAGAACCGAACCGAAAGTCAGCCCTACGGCTAGACAGGCATTTACCGAAGAGCGGGCCATACAGAAGCTACTATCGCACCGACAACACCCGAAGCACCAGCAATAATCCACATACGGCGTTCCAGATTACGGATACGCATTTCGTGATCTTTGATGTTGCGCTCTACCCAATCGATGTGAGTAGGTATCTTTTCGTTTAGGCGCTCTACTTGCTTTATTAGCTCAATAGCCCAGCTTGGGATTTCCTCGTTCACTACACTCCAGAGTTCGTATTGTGTAGGTTGCAAGAATTATTTTACAGGATCAGCGTATCTGCTTCTTCTGCCGTTAGAGGCTCGCCAGCAATCAGCTTTGCTTTTGCAGATGCCTTTAGTGCAGCCTTAGCAGTTTCGGCAGCCTCACGAGCGGCCTGTTCTTCGGCGGCTTTCTGAGCAGCCAGTTCACGCTGCGCGATTTCTTCGGCAGTTAGCGGTCTTTCTGTTACTTCGCCAGTTGCACAATTTACTTCGATTGCGATTGGAGTATCTGTCATTTTAGTTTGTTCCTATTCCGTATAGCCAAAGTGAGCCGATAAAAGAATCACCAGCTGCGATTGTTAGACTTGTTATAGCCGCCGTATTATTTCTATAACCCGAAGCAAGATAAGTAAACTGAACAGCGCTGGCATTAGTTTCAGCTACGGAATCTATACTTACGGATTTTACATTAGAATCGTTGTAATTTGTGATGTAAATAGAAGTATTTCCGAAAGTATTGCTAGTTGAATTTGTTCCTTCTGTAAATCCTGGTTGAATTTCAAGGCTGTTTGCGCCTGAAGTAGCATCAGCAGTAGAGCCATTGCCACGTAAAGCTAACCAAGCATAATCACTAGTGCTTGAACCATTGAATGTCAATCGTAAATTATTAGCCGTTGCCCTAGCATCAAAACGAAGTTGATAAACCAGCTTTAAGTCCCTATAAGTACTCGGTATCGAACTGAAAGTTATAGTGCTAACACTACTTGCTGTCAACGAAGAAATAAATGTCATACTCATTTTTAGCTCGTAATTCCATAAATAGTAAAAATACTGCCAGCGCCATAACTACCAGTAGATAATAAAAAGTCTAATCTATCTATGGCGTTTGTAGTTTGCCACATACCAGCCATTGCATCCATTCCAGTAGTACTTCTGTTTCCCCTAACTAAAACAATTTTGTATTTATTAGTAGTGGCATAGTCATACAATTCAAATAAAAAATTTGCTTCGCCCAAAGTATTTGGCATTGTTGCGCGGCTGGTATAAGTCAATTCAACACCACCACTGGTATCTGTGCTAGCACTAGTAACTGATGAGGAGTTGGCACTAAGGCGATTGCGCCGCACATTTATAGAAGATGTCGAATTATTGAATCGTAAAAGCGCAGTCGCAGAACCAGTTGTATTGGCTCGAACCACACAAACTAAATCGCGATAAGTGTTGGGTATCGAACTAAAAGTTACTACTGCGGTTGAACTTGCAAGTGTTTGAGATGCAATTTGAACGAATGACATTTTTATTTTATCCCATACAACGAAAAACGACTAGTAGAAGCAAAAGAACCGCTTGTTGGTGTCAATGTTATTGCTGTTACAGCAGCGGTGCTGGCCCATAAACCACTAAATAAACCAATGCGATTGTTGCTTGTTTCTGCAAAGCCGCCAAAGATACGCAATGTTTTATTGCGACTAGTATTTGAAAAATCTAATAAATCAATGTTCCAAGCCATAAATGTTTCAGCTTGATTGCCTCGTGCTGGTAAAGCAGTCAAATTGATGTGGTCGCTAGCGGATGAATTTTGAGCGGCTACGCTAGTGCCGTCTCCAAGCAATTTATGAGTTGCGTAAGTGGTTACCCCAGCAGAAGTATTGTTCAGAGTAATTTTTAGTATAGAAGCATTTGTATCTTGAATAACTGCTCTAATTTGTAAGTGTTTATAGGCTGTGTAATTATTTATGTTACTAAAAGTTACAGTAGAGGTGTCGCTAGTTAGAATTGTTGTAGTCAATAAATCAAAAGCCCCAGCAGCAGCAGCAGCACCAGCGACAGCAAAAAATCCTAAACCTAAAGGCATTAGACAGTTATCTTTCCAATTACTCTGTAAGTATTAGCGGCAGTTTTAATTACTTGGGCGCCATTATATTGCTGATCAATCTTGAAAGTGACGGCTGTTCCAGCAGTACCAGCTCCCGCCCATGAAGTCACACCAGTTCCAGCGGCAATCGTTACAGTTCCAGAGGTGTCACGAATAATGTTTAGCGAATCTCCAGTTGCAAGAATGTCAGGTACAGTCACAGTTACGGCAGCAGTTCCAGTAACAATAATTGTGGCATTATCAAGTCCAGATATTGCCGTATAAGCGGCAGAAACAGCGGTAGAACCAAAAAGCACATTAGTTCCAGGCAGGGTAATAGCATTGACATTGACATTGAGCGTTACATCACCAGAAGTTCCGCCACCAGTCAAACCAGTTCCAGCGGTAACAGCGGTAATGTCACCTGGAGATGAAACGTTCTGCCAAGCAGCGCCATCATAATACTGAAGGGTGTTTGTGTCGGATAGGTAGCTGACCATACCTTCCGCTACGGCAGTGCCGAGTGCAGATCCTCTGGCAGCCGTACCAGCGAAAACCATGACGGACTGATCCATCAAATAGTTATTGACATTGGCGGCGGTTAGAACCTCGCCAGCCGTAAATACTTTGTAACCCGAACCTGCCATGATTTCCTTACCAGCTCAAACTGTATGTGTCTAGTTTACCGAATTCAGCATCGTCAAGCACTAGGTATGCCGATTCTACTGACTGGAAGCCAAACTCGACATAGTGCGAGTCAGGGCTTACGGTGTGATTGATCGAGATTACCTGCACATAGCGCTCAATCGGGTCACCTATGCCGTTAGGGGTAAAGATGACCTCTCCGATGGATCCTATCTCCATACCCAGTATTTGAGCTTGCTGGGCTGAAGAAAGCTTATGTAGTGCTACTTCTAGCGAGTTGAATAGATACTCTGGCTGTGAATAGCGTTGCACTAGTGCTAAGGCTGTATCTGCCAAAGCCAAGTCAGTGCTGAGAAGTAGGTCATTCTGACTTAGGGTTCTAAGACCGTAATCGGCAACCGAATCAAGATCTGTCGCCGTAGCCGTGCCTCCGCCTGTCCTGCCAAGGATGACCGAATTGTAAAGATTGTCTGAGCCGTATAGAACTTCTAGGCTCTGGAACGGAATGCCCGTTCCACCGAATGTCACCAGCGATGCACTTGTCGGGCCCTGGGCTCGGTCTATGAAATTTACGGCTCCGTCTTTGCCTACGAACACTAGACCGACTTCTGAGCTAGCAATTTGCTGTAAATAGCTCATAGCGTTCGTATCAGCCTGGATGACTGCCGTGCCTAGCGTTGCCTGTCCGGTATCGATGTTACGAAGCGTAGGTGACCAAGCAATTTGATCAAGGACATCGTTTACTCGTGCACCAGATAGCTCAGTGACTGGAGTACCAGCAGCAAGTGTCTGACCTGAAAGAATGCTTGTGGCATCGTAAGCGATAGCCTCAGCAACCGAATCTCCATCTGGTAGGTAGCTGTAGTTCCAGTCATCTATCCAGCCCGAGTAGACTACGGCGCTACCAGTAGTAGCCCTAATCTCACGGCGTGGCACAATGTCCCCAGCGAACGGTGATGATGCGTAAAGCGGATCAAAAGCTCTGTCATGGTTATTGAACTCGACATTGAGCTGGCCCGCTGGGAATGAGCTAAACAGGCTTGAACGGCCTCTAGACAGGCTAAAACGGCGAACACGAGATGTAACATCCACAAATACCGAATCGCCCCCTAGGGGGTATTCAGTGTTGTCTAGGACACCTTTGATGCCATCGTCTAGGGTAAAGCGAAGAGCACCCGCTGGCGAATTGACTAAGCCAATCTCAATCTTTTCGACTGGCATTGCCATTAGACAGCCACCCCTACAGTAAAGTTGCCGTTTGTCTGACCAAATTTCTGAAGGCTCTCTACTATGGCTTCTCCAGCCTTAGCGCCACCGGTTCTGCTATCTGAGCTCACATTGACATAATAGTTGCTTACATTGACTCCAGCGGCTGCCGCACGGTTGGTAAGTTCTTGAGTGCTCAAACCAGACCGAATGCCCGTAAGATCAATAGCAGCACCCGCCGCTACCGCATCTCTTAGAGTTTCGTAAATCTCTAGCTTCTGCAATGCACCAAGTTGTTTAGCTTGGTTCTGTATGTTTCCGGCATAGCGATTTGCGTTTCGAATAAGCAGGTCAAGCTGAGCAAGAGCACCTTCATTTAGTTTAGGTGCTGGGACTTCTGGAGGTGGCCCAAGAGCAGCAATCTCAGCAGCAGCCTTGGCTCTAGCTTGTTCTGAAGCAAAAGCAGCAGCTAAGTCAATTTGTATGTTTAGTGCCGCCTGGAAAGCTCTATTGAAAGCTTCAGCCATAGTTCGTGCTTGATTTTCAAGCTCTTGTTGCTTTGACCGAATGCCCTCAAGCAAGCCATTAGCTAAATCGATTCCAGTGCCATAGAGCGAAACGGCAACCTCTTCACCAAGAGTGCCACCGATTGTGTCAATTTCTTTGAATAAACCATTTAGCTCATTGATCGTGTCTTGACCGCCTTCAACCAAAGCCTTAGCAGTCTCACCACCAGCTTCGACACCAGCCTCGACTAGTTGGTTGAACAGCATTGGGTCGAGACCCAACTCACGAAGTTTGCGTAGATTGTCTCCAAATGCACGAGCCTTCTCGGCTAGAGTTCTAAAGCCATCTAGCAAGCCCTGTGACTTGCTTACAACCTTGCCGATGGTCTCTTCGTAAGTATTGGTTACGGTAACCTCAAACTCACGCATCGAACTACCGAGTCTTACTAAGCCTCTTGTAACACTGGTAACGGTGCGGGTTTCTGTCTCATCTTTTAGCTGACCGAATAATTGAGTCAAGCTGGCAGCAGCGGTAAATGCATCTCGGTATTGACGAATCAGACCATCAGCTAAATCAAATCTTTGAGCAAGTTCGTCTCGCTGACGACCAATCTCAGCAAGTAAGGCAAGCTCCTTACGAGCAAATGCCTGTAGTTCTTTATAACCTGATTCAAGAATGTCTTTATTATCAAAAGCAGTCTTTAGAGATTGAAGTATTGAGTCTAAGTAGCCAGTAACCTGTGATTCAAACTTGCCAACCTCACGCTCGATAGTTGGCAAAATGCTAAACGCATCAAGAAGATCCTTGAACCCTGCCTTGGCTTCGGCTGCCTTTTCAGCAATAGCAGCAAGTTCTTCGGCTAAACGCTCATTGATCCTTGCAACTTTTTCGTTGTAATCCTGAAGTTCTTTAGCGGCATTAGCGGCAGCATCGTTTAGCTCTTTAGCGCCAGCAGCCGTAGCGTAGAACTGGTCTTGAAGCTCTTTTAGAACTATCTTGCCAGACTTGATTTGTTGCCAAATCTTCATCCAGCCCTGAGAGCCAAGAATGGCATCAATTAGACCTTCGGATGCACCCTTTAGGGCAAGTTGCTCACGAGCAGTCTGCTTTTGAACATCCTCTTTGAGCTTGCTAATAAATTCATTTACATAGTTCTTGGCAGCCTTGCCACCTTCTTTTGTAAAGTCGCTTGATGGTGGAACAATGTCCTCAGCCTTTGGAACTAAGCCCTTAGCCTTGGCCCATTCACCTCTAGCAATCCAAGAGTTAGCCCAAGCCTGGTTACCCTTCTTTAGGTAGAACTCTTGGTTGGCTAGTTCTTGATTCAGGATTCTGGTAGCAAGCGCTTGCTCATTAGCCGCATCCTTAGCCCTGACTAAACCATCACGGTATTCACGCCAGTTCTTACTTAGAAGTCCAGCCCAGTCACCCTTTAGGATCAAACCAATCTGCTCACCGACTACCTGGAAGCTAATAACTAGATTTTCTACTAGGTAGATAACACTCTGGATTGTGTCGGCTACGAACCGAATAACCTCGGCAATGCCGTTGAATACATCTTCAATACTGACTCGATTACCAGTGATAGTTGTAAATAACGACTCAATCTGTATGAATAAAGCAGCAACCGATTCGCCAACTCGAGTAGTCGGGTCAAGAATCTTGCCAACTAGGTCGATGATTTGGGTAAAGATTTGAACGACCTGAATACCAAAGTCAATTAGAACTGGAACTAGGGTCGTGTTTAGGTTTACAAGCACTGGCTCTAGGGCATCGAAAGCCTTGACAATTTCAGGCTCAGCAAGGTCTAAACCTTCACGGAAACTCTGAGTAAGTTCTCCTAGAATTGGAAGCAAGCCTGTAGCAACCGTATCCCGTAGGTTATTGAATGTCGCCTGGAGTCTTAGTTGTTCTACTGCAAGTGATCCCGTGCCACGCTCGAATGCACCTTGAGCATCAGAAGCTCGCTGAAACAATAATTCGACACGGATTTGCTGTTCTGCAAAACGGCGAGCAGAGCCTTCAAGGTGATCAAGCCCACGAGCAGCAAGCTCTGAGTTGATTTCGGATTGCTTCATAGCAACACCGAACTTTTCAATCGGGTCATACTCTCCACGGAAGAGAGCGGTCATACCCATCAAAGCTTCTTGGACATCGTAACCATAAGTCAGCGATAGGTCAGTTCCCAACCGAACTAGGCGCTCGGTAAGATCAGCAGTTTCTTCAATCGAAAAACCAGATTGTTTTAGAACCGAACCGATAAAGACAGATGCCTTAGAGGCTTCATTCAGAGATAAACCGACCTCTTCAGCATTACGAGTAAACTGCTTCATTTGAGGAGTGGTTTCCTCAAATACGGTCTTTAGACCGAGAATGTTACGCTCTAGGTCTCTAGCTCCAGCGATTGCTTGAACGGCGAAGTCTGCACCCTTGACACCAGCAGCAAATGTAGCAAAACCAATAGCAGCTACTCCGGCTGTCCTACCAATGCTTGTGATGCCCTTGCTCAGGCTGGCTAACTGGCGCTGGGCATTAGCAATACCCTGAATGGCGGTAGTAATTGGAACATTTATCTTTCCAGCCATTACGATCTCCTAAGCAATTCTTGATTGATACGATTATTGATTTTACTAATAGTGTCACTCATGGCACGAGTCACGGCTGGCATAGCTCTCTCTACCGCTGGATAAACGATACGAGATGCGTTTCTGCTCCTAATGCCCCTAGCTTGACTGAATCCTTTCGCAAAAACAAGCGGGACTACTCGGTGTTGTCTCTTGCCTGGAACCTTTTGACCGCCGATTGTATACATGTAGTCATACATCGGAGTCATACCTTTACGGCCTTTAGAACCGAATAAGCGACCACCCATGTCCAGAAGCACGGTAGCGGGTGATCCGATTTGTAACCGAACTACTGGAACACGCTCTAGCTCACGGTATTTTCTCTTGCGTGTATTAGGCGTTTGAACTAAAACGGACTTAGCTGGTCTTGGCTTAGTGCCAGCTCCACCATAGGTTGTGCCCCAAGCAAGACGACCAAAGTGGACTTGCTTCATTCCGCTAAGCGGTGGGCTTCCCTTGCCCGGGATGGCGTTTTTGACTTCTTTTTGAGCTATGTTTCCGACCTTGCGGAAGTCTTTACGAATCCCGCCGATCCACTTAGTGTCAAGCTCTTTGATAACCTTCAAAACTTCATCCATGTTAGTTATCTCAAGAACTACGGTATTAGACGAACCGAATGAGCCTGACTGGGTTTTGATCTGGAAATTCAGATTTATGTCTGCCAAGATACCCGCCAATCGATTAGTTCAAGTTTACCGTAAAGAGAAAGACCACCCCGAAGGGTGGCCTTCTCATCGAGTGTTGGGCAAGTTTTTTGCTACCAACCATCTATGCATAGTCCATAGCATGCGCTCTGATTCTTGCATCAGAACGCTCGGTGCTATGCCAGTTTCTACAGCAAGACCCGCAATAAACCAGTGAGCTGAGGAATCTCCCAGCCCCTTTATTTTGGGTCGTTAGCAGAATCTCCAACTGAAGCAACTGTTTCCAGCCACTTCTCGAACTCGTCTTTGGTTCCGCCAGTGCGCTTCTCTGAGTGCCAAGCCAAGAAGAGCAAGTGGCTCAGCTTGGTCTCGGCTCCCAGAACAGCGATTGATACCGAATACTTATCTTCAAAGGCAACTAGATCAGCAGCGTTGCACACTACTTCTTTTTTAGTGCCATTTTCATAAGTAACTTGTAGGTTGATTTTCATTTTTGTCCTTATGCGGTTGCGTAGCTAACAGCACCAGTGGTTGGGAAGGTCACTGAGAATGTGCTCAGGTCTCCTACTGCACCAGATACTGGGGTGAAGCTGTTTACTAGAACTGTAGCAGTGTAGGCGGGGGTAGTTGCCGATGCTGCGGTTCCGTTTGCTGCAATCAGAACTACGGTTCCGATTGTTCCGACTAGAGGCTGGAACAGTGTTGAAACTGCACCTACTCCGAAGTCAGAGTGGAAGTCAAGTGATACCTGACCTGATTTTAGGCCCCCAATAACCTCTGTCCAGCCCGATGAGCCGAAATCGGTTGTGGATACCTCGGCGGCATTGATTACCAGCTCTGCTCTCGCACATGAGCTGGAAAGGTCTGTGCCGTTGAAGGTCACCTTAGTGCCTGTAGCAATGAACTTTGCCAATTTATCTCCTTATTTATGCATAGACGGTAACTGTGAATTCAGCCGCCAAGTAGGTTTGGTCATTTATTTGTATGGATCCTACCGAGCCCGCTGTCGTAACCCGTAGGTCTTGGCATGCGCCCGATAGTGTCCTATCAGATTCTACCGCAAGCTTCACAGACTGGTCGCCTGTGATTTGCATGTAGCCATCTAATTTTCTTTGTGCCGTGCGCTCTGCTGCACGACCCACAATCAAAGTGATCGTAAAAGTCAGTAAGTTCAAGCCATTCTGGTAAGCCAAGTTGTATTCGACTGAATCTAGGCTAACTAGGGCCACTGGCGGGCTTGGGTTGTCGATTAGTTCTCCGGCTACTCGCAAGCCTGGCACGGTTGCTAGGTTCGTTGCGATGCCGTCACGGATGTCTCCGATAACCACTAGGCCATCCTGACTTTCTTGAATGGTTGAATCATGGCATCGATGTCTGGATCTATACGGCTAACACGGATTACGCCGAGCTCGCCTACACCAGCCACGCCCAAAGGCGAGTCCATGCGCTTGTAAAGTCTCATAGCTAGAAGCACGGTAGCCAGCTTGATCGGCTTTGGCACGGCGCTCCAACCGAAAGTTCCAGTGACCTCCACAGTTGCCTCGCCGTTAGCCAGCGGGAACCAGTAATCATCTACGGCACGGATTTGAGTCCATGGCGATGGAATGCCACCAGCAAGCGAGTTTAGGGGTTCTAGCTGATAGTCCTTAGCTGCCCAAGTGACATCGTAGTTCTTGTCAGCAGCCGATGAAGTCTTGAGAGTTGTCAGCGTTACTAGGTCATCAATCTCGCATACGAAGCTGTCTCGTGGCACATAGTAGCGTGTCGCACCAGCGGTTGTGTAGAACTGGCGCTCACAGATGTCATCTATCTGGCGGGAAGCGGTTTCGATGTGCAGTTCGAGAATCGAATCATCGACACCATCGGTGATTCTAAGGGCATCCTTTACATCTTGTAAGGTGCAGTATCCATTAGTAATAGCCATGTATCTAGTTTAGCTTGATTCTCCGCTTGAGCTCAGTCGTGCTAATCCCCGATGTATACGGGATGTAGAGCAATGAAATGTTCTGCTCGTCTAGCCAATCCTGATCGAAAGCCATCTGGTAGTAGTAGTCACGCCTAGCCCAGTCAGAGCCGATAGCCACGATGTCAGGCTTTACCTCAAGGATGGAGGGTTTAGAGTCTGCCCCGCCTTCGTTTGGAATGATGTCATCGACATAACGGCAGGAGGCTAGAACCTCGAACCGCTCGGCATAGCTCATGATCGGGGGCTTGCTCTTGTATTCCTTGATGAATTCGTCAGTGTTTAGGGCTACAGTTACACGCCCAAAGTCAGAACACCGTGACAAGAAATTGACATGCCCAGCGTGAAATAGGTCAAATGTTCCGCCTGTATAGACGGTTAGTCCAGTTAGTCCCATGCGTTATCTCTCCTAGTCTTTAGCGACCAACCGAGTTCTCGGATAATTCGCTTTTGTTGTTTGTATTCATACAGAGCATAGTTTCTTTTGAAGGTAAATTCGTTCTTTGAGCCAAATCCACTGTGGAGTGTCGAAGAGTTATCGTGGTGGACTATGGCTGGGATGTCGTTGAACTGGACACCTTCGTTTCGCATACGCCACTCATAGTCATTGTCGTCAAAGTAAATCGGATGGAAAGCCTCATCCCAAAGCCCTGCCTTCATGACAGCGCCTTCACCAGGCACGACACACGACCACTTGGTATTGATCTGCACGAAGTTGAACTTATCCGTCTGGACTTGCTCAGCAATAGTCTTTAGCGCCCCTGGTTCAAACCAGCAGTCGTCATTTGGGATTACCCAATACGGGGCAAACGGCGTGGACTTGATGATCAGGTTCCATGCACCATTGGCCCCTAGGCCATGAGGCAACCGAATAACCCATGTTTCTTTGACAAACTCATTTACCTCTGGAATCCACGACTTCTTGCCCGAGTTATCTACGATGATCAGCTTTTCAACTGGATAGTCGATGGAATCTAATAATCGCTGAGCTAGGTCGAACTTAGTCAGTGTTGCAAAGCCGAGAACTGGAATCAACCGAGTCGCTCTTTCCAGAATGGAAGCCACTTGGTTTCCCAAATCAAGTCAGCATCGAATTGCTTAGCAAAGTCGATAGCCTTCTGGCTTCTGCCACGCTCGCTGTCATAGGCAGCATTCAAGGCATTAGTGATGCCATTCACGGATGGAATCTGGAAGAAGCTTCCCTGACCTTCATCCCAGAATGGTTGTCCATCTACCTTCCAGCTATCCTCAGATGCCAAGTCCTTGCTGGCAGCATAGTTGCTGGTGATCACTCTGGTTCCACATGCTTGAGCCTCGACTGTAGGCAGACCGAATCCTTCGCCATAGCTTGTGCTCAGTAGCACATCCATAGCCGTGTAGAAGCCCGCCATGTGTTCTTCAGGGTATCCAGCTCTAAGTAGGAATGGATCTGGCATCAAGACATTCTCTTTAGGAATGCCCATTGCCTTTAGTAGAACTGCAATGTCGAATCCTCCGTATCCACGCCCTGGTTCGGTGTGGATGTAAAGCAAGCTGTCTGGATGTGACTTGAGGTGCATTGCAAACGCTAGGAGATTCTCTGCATAAGCCTTGCGGTGAATCTGACCGTTAGCTTTGTTAGCAGCGACCATGCCGACTAGGAATGCATCCTGTGGCACTCCCATAAAGTCTCTGACATTTACACCACTGACTTCGTGAGTTGGCTTATAGATTGAAGTGTCGATGCCGTGCGGAATGTAAGTCGATGGAAGTCCTAGACTCTCCATGATTTGCTGACCGTGCGGAGCCATTGTGATCGTAGTCACATTCGGCTTCTTTACGAACTCATGCACACCAGGCGTAATCGTGATGTGATCCATCGGAGTCCACGAGATAATCTCGCCTTCATACTGAAGCTGGTTGTAAACCCAAACATCGTAAAGCGTAAAGACGAATGGCTTATAGTCTTTGTGCTTGCTAAAGAAGTCTTGTGAATACACTGGCAAAACATCAGCCGAATAAAGCGATAAGCCTTTTGGGTAGTGCGGAATCTTGTGCTTGTCGATAGTCAGTTCTGTTTGCTGACCTTCTAGGCCGTAGTTGCTCAAAGCAGCGACCTTCATGCCATGCTTGAGCATTCGAGATACTAGTTGCTTGCCTTGCTGACCGTAGCCAGTAGGAGTGCCAGGTGAGTTGCTTGCTAGGGCTATAGCAGCCTTTAGGTGTTCGTAGGTTGTCATGCCTTCAGTCTAATAAGAAACCCCGTGTTCCAACCTACAAGAACACGGGGCTTCGCTTATTTCGTCAGAGACTAGCTAGCAGCTCCGGCGAAGTATTTGACATGGGATGCGTGGGTAATGTCAGAGTCAATTCTGATCAAGAATCTCCATGTGGTTAGGTCGGTGTTGAATGCGTAGTCCTGGCTTGAAGCAACCTGGATTCCACCTGCAAGACGAACCTTGAATGAGCTTAGGTCACCGAATAGAACCGACTTAGCTGAAGTTGCAGTGTCAGCTACATGTGGGTTTTCGATTACACGGAAGCCAGCGAAGGTGTCAGGGTAGCCAACGCCTACCTGGTAGAGGTAGTTACCTGCTGTGTCCTTTAGCTTGCGCATCTTGCCAATGGTTGAACCATTTGCCATGAATGCAGCACCTGGCATACGGCGAACAGCACCATCTACCGAGTAAGCAAGGTCGATCAGGTTGTCAGCGGTGAATACACCAGCAACGCCAGTTCCACCAGTGATACCAGAGCCAGCAGCAGGAACTAGACCCTGTGGCTTGTTTGAACCATCGCCAAGAGGTAGAACATTGTTTACGGCGTAACCGATTCCGTTACCAGCTTGCTGAGCTAGGTGAGGTGCTAGGTCGAATCCTGCATCTGTTACTAGTTCGTTCGCTGCCTGGATTAGGAAGCCATACTTATACGCCCCTAGAGTGATGGAGCTGTAAGTAGGCTCGGAAGCCGACAGAGCAGATCCAGCAGCAGTCAAGGTTGCAGTGCTGTATGCGGTTAGGGTTGGGATAGTTAGATCCTCACCAGAGGTGGTTCTGATAACTTCAGAGGTCTCTAGCATTGGGCCAACTAGGCGAGCAACATCGAATACCTGGTCGTAGAACGACTTTGGAACGGTGTTGCTTGATGGAACTAGGGCAGCACGAGTGAACTCGTAGTTGCGCTCTTCCCCACGAGCCATTGCACGGAATACATCCGAAGCAGAACGCTCTTCTGATACTGAAGGCACGAAGCCCTTAGCTGCAACTGAAGCCTCTAGACGGCGCTCTTCGTTGCGGATTGCGACAGCAATGGTCTCGTCAGCCTTGCGGATGTCGGCCTCAATGCGGTCAATTTTCTCTAGCTCGGCAGCATCTAGGCCACGCTTCTCTGCCTCAGCGGATTCGATAACATCACGAATCTGCTCAGTGAGATTAGCCTTGAGCTCCTGCTGAGACTTTACGAACTCAGACATTTAGTCTCCTT
>JACCDG010530475.1_pt1 | contig 29959 bp, 18 predicted proteins | sample 7442471 | NCBI WGS metagenome assembly JACCDG01 (sample SAMN15323444, study PRJNA562643) | freshwater metagenome | isolation source: river surface water | place: USA:Blue River Watershed | collected 2017-08-17 | reverse complement strand
CCGTCGAGCTCTAAATCAAATAATATTTCTAACAAGGTCGGATGGCCTAATTTTAAAAGATGGCTCAACTCTTCGACACTTTTCGGCTCGATCAAAATTCTAAGAACTTTTTGAGAAAAATCAAGAGATTCATCTTTTTCATCAACTACCGATTGCTTAAAATTTTCAGATTTCTGCAGCGAAGAAGAGTAACCTTTTGTTAAGTAGTTTTCAAGGATATCTTCTGCACTTTCAACTAAAATAGCACCCTTTTTTATAAGCTCGTGACAACCTTTGCTAAACTCATTATCAACAGCTCCAGGCAATGCAAAAACGTCTCTGTTTTCTTCAAGAGCAAAATTTGCAGTAATCAAAGAACCGCTTTTGATTGCTGCAGCAGAAACAAAACACCCTTGAGACATCCCAGCAATCACGCGGTTACGAATTGGGAAATTGATTTTTTCAGGCTTGCTATTCATTGGAAATAACGAAAGAACTGCACCACCAGATCGCACAACTTGCTTAAAAAGCTCTTTGTTGCAAGCTGGATATATGTGCAAAAAGCCACTACCCAAAACAACAACAGTTTTGCCAGCATCGCTTCGCTCTGCTTGTTGTAAAGCGGCTTGATGCGCAACTGTATCGATCCCCTCTGCCCCGCCACTAACAATTGTCCATCCGTTCAAAACCATTTCTTCTACGATATTTTTTGTATGCAGCTTATGATAGCTTTCTGCTTTTCTAGAGCCAACTACAGCAAGACACTTGTCTGTCCAGCAAGAAGATCCCTGAAGATAAAAAAATGCGGGAGGGCTGTGAATTTCTTTTAAAAAAATAGGATACTCATCAGAGAAAATAGAAATAATTCTAACACCAAGCTTTTCACAAAGCTCAAGCTCTTTTTCTAGCAATATTTCCAAAGCACCAGAATTGTATGCATCAACAATCTTGGAAGCTGTTTTAGTTTGCAAACCGATTACATCTGTCCAAAAAGAAAGAGAAAGAGACGCAAAGTTTAAAACTTGCGCCTCTTTAGAAAAATGTTTAGCAATTTTCAAAACAGAAGCTTGTCCAACTACATCGATAAGCGAGAATTTTACAAGCTCTAATTCTAAAAGACTAAGCTTCATTGTCTTCGTCTGAATCTAGCATATCATCGCCAGAATCTTCATCTAGTTCATCTGCAAAATCGTCTGACTCATCCACATCCGGAAGATCTGACAACACTTCGCCATCACCATTTGCAACATCTTTTGGTCCGGACAAATTAATCTCACCCTCTTCTAGAGAAGACGGATTATCTATTTTGCTTTCAACCTCTTCTTCATCAAATGCAACAAGTGTCGACAGGGTTTGATCTTCATTTAACCTGATCAACCGAACACCCTTTGCAGAGCGGTGCATTGTACGAATTTCCTCTGGGTCAAGTCTAATAATCTTACCAAGCTGATCGATAAGCAATATATTTGACTGAGAAGTAATCTTTGCCATACCAATAACTTGGCCGTTTCTAGAATCAACAGGAATTGTTCTAACGCCCATTCCGCCTCTGTGAGCCAACCTAAATTCACTAATCTTAACCTGTTTTCCATAACCCTTCGATGTAGAGAATAAAAGCGCAGATTCTAGGTCTGCTTCAGAAACAACCTGCATCCCAACAATCACTGCTTTTGCACGAAGCCTCATACCTCTCACGCCTGCAGCCTGACGACCCATTGGGCGGATTTCTTTTTCTGAGAATCTTGTTCCATATCCTGTGCTACTTGCAAGGACAACAAAGTCGTTTCCAGAGCTTAAACCGCAAAACGCTAACTCATCACCATCACGAAGATCTAGCGCAATAATACCAGTAGATCTAATTTTACCAAACGCCATAGCGGTTGTTTTTTTGATCACACCAAACTTTGTTACCATCACCATGTATTTATTATTTAGATCGGTAGTGCTCAAGAGCTTGATAATTCTTTCGCCAGGAAGCAGCGGTAAAATGTTTACAATGGCGCGTCCACGAGCAATTCTTGATCCTTCAGGAATCTCAAATACGCGGGTGCTATAAATTCGACCAAGATTTGTAAAGAAGAGCAAGGTATTATGATTTCTACCAACAAACACATCTTGGATTACATCATCATGCTCATCAAGATCTGCAACACCTTTCTTACCTTTTCCACCACGATGCTGAACCGAGTATGTATCCATCTTTACACGCTTGATATAACCTTTTTGAGTCAGGGTGATAACAACATCATCATTTGGAATTAGATCGATATCTGTCAAAGACTCTTCGCTCTGATCAATAACCGAACGTCGCTTGTCTGCATACTTTTCTTTAATTTCTATAAGCTCTTTAACAATTTCCGCTTTCAACAAGGATTCGTCTGCAAGAAGAGACTCAAAGAACTGAATCTTGCCAAGCAGTTCACCAATCTCAGCTCTCAAGTTTTCTGTTTCTAAGTTGGTAATTCTGTTCAATCTCATATCAAGAATTGCTTTAGCCTGGATTGGGGTTAAGCTAAATCTTGCTTGCAAGGCTGAAGACGCTTCTTCATAATCTTTACTTTTTTTGATCAGCTCAACAGCTTCATCAATATTTGAGATTGCGATAATAATGCCATTAAGAACATGTTCTCGCGCTTTTGCTTTATCAAGCTCAAACTGAGTTCTTCTTGTTACAACTTCTTTTCTGTGGAGCAAGAACTGATCTAAAATCTCCCTGAGTGTAAATACAACTGGCTGATTATCTAAGATCGCAAGCAAAATAATAGAAACAGTCGACTCAAGCTGCGTGTGTTTAAACAACTGATTCATAACAACTTTTGCAATTTCACCGCGCTTAATTTCTAAAACTAATCTGATGCCTTCTCTGGAAGACTCGTCTCGGATATTTGAGATTCCTTCGATTGTTTTTGATTTGACAAGATCTGCAATTTTTTCAATCAACGCTGATTTATTTACTTGATAAGGAATTTCTTTAACAATCAAAGATTCTCTGTTTCCAGTCTCTTCGACGTCTATCACACCTCTAAGGCGCACACTTCCATGACCTGTTTTGTATGCTTTTGCAGCACCAGACAAGCCACAAATTACTCCACCACCAGGAAAATCTGGTGCAGGAACAATCGCCAAGAGCTCTCGTTCAGAAAGTTCGGGGTTTTCTAAAACTGCGATACAAGCATCAACAATTTCTCCAAGATTGTGAGGTGGTATAGATGTTGCCATACCAACTGCAATACCGTTGGAACCATTAATTAATAATTGAGGTATTCGGCTAGGAAGAACTGTTGGCTCCTCCAAAGATTCATCAAAGTTTGGCGTAAAATCAACAGTGTTTTTTTCAATATCTTGCAACACATCTCTTGCGATCTCATCCATGCGCACTTCGGTATAACGCATAGCAGCGGCATTGTCACCATCAACAGAACCCCAGTTACCTTGTCCGTCTAGCAATGGATATCGTTTTACAAAATCCTGCACAAGACCAACCATCGTCTGATAGATAGCACTATCTCCATGCGGGTGATACTTACCAATAACCTCACCAACAACTGTTGCAGATTTTCTATAAGCTCGCTCTTTGTAAAGACCAAGAGTATGCATTGCATACAAAATTCTTCGATGCACTGGCTTTAATCCATCTCGAACATCAGGTAGCGCTCGGCTAACGATAACAGACATAGCATAATCTAGAAATGACGCACGTAACTCTTTGTCGATAGAAATTGGTTGTATTGATAGTTTTTTAGAATTTTGATCCATTTTATTTTGCTCGCTTACAAGTGATATCTTTCTGAAGGCGCGCATTTATTTTATATATTGCGCTACCACGAAGAAATCGATCTGAAATAATATTACCTTTTTTTACAATTTTTAACAAGGAATATCGCGCTATTTGGCTTTATTGAAAAAACCACCAACCTGCGTATTCCACAACTCAAAATACGGACCACCTTGCGACAACAATTCTTCATGTGTGCCATCTTGAACAATCTCGCCCTTATTAAATACCAATATTCGATCCATACTCATGATTGTCGACAATCTGTGTGCTATCACAAGAGAGGTTCGCCCCTGCATTAAATTTGCCATGCTCTGCTGAATCTGTGACTCTGTTTTTGAATCCAGCTGACTTGTAGCTTCATCAAAAATAAGAATCTTTGGATCTTTTAGAGCAACTCGTGCAATTGCAATTCTTTGTCTCTGACCGCCAGACAATTTTACACCCCGCTCCCCAGCTAAGGTATTATATCCTTGCTCAAGCTCAGAAATAAACTCATCGGCAAATGCTTGCTTTGCAGCTCTAAAAACATCTTCATCTGTCGCACCAAATTTTCCATACCGAATGTTTTCCATAACGCTGCGATGAAACAGCTGCGCTTCTTGAGGTATCACCCCAATATTGTATCGCAAGGAATCTTGTGTAACATTAGCGATATTTTGACCATCGACAAGAATCTCTCCATTATGAACATCATATAATCTTAAAATTAAATTAATAAAAGTTGTCTTTCCGCTGCCAGAAAAACCAACTAATCCAACTTTTTGTCCTGCAGGAATTACAACGTTGCAATTTTTAAACAAAACCCTGGAGCCGGAATAACCAAAAGAGACATTTTTAAAACGCACTTCTCCGCTACTTACAACAAGGGGCTGAGCTCCTTGCACATCTTGTATTTGCAAGGGAGAGTCTATGATTCGCAAACCCTGAATAACATTTCCAAGTGACTCTGCAAACTCTCTGATGTCCCAAGAAAGTGTAGACAGGCAATCAATAATCGAAATATTAAGAGTAAGGACCAAGACAAAATCTCCAGGAGTTAGGTGTCCAGCTTTAATTCCAGAAACAAGCCACCAAAGGCAAGCTGACTGAAAAATCATAAAAGACCCTTGCTGAAAAAAATGCATGCGCATAAAAAACCAGTCTCGCGCTCTGTCAAAGACAATAGACTCCTGACAAACTTTTTCTAGATTCTCAGATTCCTGTTTTTTGCCATTGAAAAATCTCACGCTAACCATGTTTGTTAAAATATCTACAACGTACCCAATAACAGTAGATCTTACTGCCGCAGCATTTGTCGCCAAGGTCTTTGCAGTGAATGTTAACTTTATTGATCCAACTATAAAAAACACTGCCCACACAGCCATCGCAATTCCAAACTTTGGGCTAGCCTGACAAACCGCATAAACAGCAAATATCAATGCTAATCCATTGCTAAAAAAGTGGTCAATTAAAAGCTTCACAACATTTGGAACACCAGAAATTGCATCACTAATCTTATTTGCAATGCTTCCCGAAAAGTTCGACTGATAAAGACTGTGAGAGTGATCCATCATTCGACCCATAAGCGCCTGAACAACATCACGCTTTAAAAGGGGATAAAATTGCAACCTGATGTAGTCATAAAAACAATACCCAAGAAGGTTCACGCCAGACATGAAAACATAAAAAAAGACTGGAGCAGATAATTCGCCAACAACATTTGCTGAAGATATTTCAGCAAGGCGATCTACAATAATTTTTAAAACTAACGGTCTAAGACTGATGTCAATTGCCCATAAGACCCACACAAATAGCTGCGCTAAAATCCAGTAGCGAAAAGGCCATGAAACTTGAAAAATAAAACCTGCTGCACTTCGAGAGCTAATCCTGTCCACAATATTTTTTATAAAACACATTTTAATAAGCAACTTTAATATTGGACCAGAATCAATTTAGTTTCAACAAAAAAGTTGATTCAATCGCTATTTTTGATGTTACTAATTGATTATATCGCCCAACTTCTCCTTAAGAAAAAAACTTAGCAAAATCGTAAAAAAATTTGCAAAAGTGTATTTTTTTGACTAATAACAGCTCCAGACAGCCACCCTTTTATTCAACCTGAAATAAAAAGTAATATTAGAGTATGGAAAGAGTTTGAGGGATTCTTATGAAGCACTTATTGAAAAAATGTATTTTTATAGTATCAATTGCCACCACGGTTTGCATGCAAGGTCGGCTTGAAGACGCATTGAACAGCTTAAAAGAAAAGCTTTCGGCAGCGTCAGAAAAAATTAACAGCACCTGGAATGACGGGTTGAAAGGCAAAGCTATAATTGGTCTAGGTGGGGTCGCGGCACTTTGCGCACTTGGAGCTTTAGCAAAAACTATGGTTTCAAAAGAGGAAGAAGATGAAGCTGAAGATGAAAGCAACCAGGACGTAGACTTTTTAACAGAACCTAGCCAAGAAAATAACTCTGATGACTCTGCTGAAGAAACGCATAACAAAGAAGAATCACTTCCCAGAGCGAAAATCTTAAGCCCTGGCACATCTTGCTACAAAAAAGCGATAAGCTTTGCAGGCCTTGCTGAAGGCGACAATCTTGGCGATGAAACGTGCTTGGCTGAAAAAAATGCTTCAGACATAACCGTCAACTCTACCGCAACAATTCTTGTAACAATTCCTGCAATCCTTGCAGCGAAAGTTTTGGACAACAGCATGACTTTGCAAGAAGCACAAAAAGAACTCGACACCATCTGCGACAAGAGCTTTATATGCAGCAACCAAGACAAATACAATGCAAACAGAATTCTGCAATATCTGACAAATACATCATCAAGCATAAACTTTAACATTGATGAAAAAAGTCATGACGCAGAAGTGTTGAGAAGTATTGAAAGAATGACAACAAAAATCAAGAACTGCAAAAGCATGTCAGATGTAACATGCTGCATCAAAAATGTTTGTCAAAACTATGCGCTGAGCGTCAACCGTGCAGGATGGGGCGCATTTACAAGCATTCTTGTAGACAAAAACAAGCAACAACTAACAACTTAAAAAAACCCTCTCTCTACTCAAGAAGGCGCAGCTTTAAAAAGTTGCGCCTTCTTCTATTTTTCTTTGTAAAAAAAAGTAAAAAATGGGCGAAAATGTTATCCGCCCCTAAATTTTTTAGTCTTCGTCTTCGCCAACAGCTGAGCCAATTACAGCACCACCAGCACCACCAACAACGGCACCGACAGCAGCTCCTTGACCAGCAGTCCATGAAGATGTTGCAGCAGCAGAAGATCCTGCGGCAGCACCGATCGCAGCAACAGCGCCAGCACCAAGAACAAGTCCGCCAAGCATAGCTTCTTTCTTGCTACAGCTAGCACCTGCAAGTAAATATAATAATGTTGTAACACTTAAAGCTGTAAAAACAACTTTGATACGAGCAAATCTTTCCATAATTTAAAAGCAATTTAATCCTGCTAATTAAAACGTAGAAAAATCCTAAGACTCATAGCAATTTGATCAAAAGATGAGCCCTTAGCAACCCAAAAAAACCTTATTTTTGAGAAAAAACCGAAAACTAATCAACTACGGGGCGATTTCTCGCAACTGTAGCGAGGCATCTTTGTTGGCCATGGCAGAATCTTTGTAGCGAGCCCAAGGAAGAACCTTTTCATGAATCTGGTCAATAAATTCTTTTGATAACAAATACTCATTGGCAGAACTTTCAGTTAAAACTTGTCCATAATTAACAAGCTTAAAAAGATACCCCTCTGCTGTTTTCACTACCCACAAATCAAAGTCAAACCCTTCTTGCTTAGACTTCAAGTAACGCAATATCGGGAAAAACGCCACAACCGGAAGCGGCCTTAAAAAGTTAAACTTTGTGTCTTCATTTGGTACAAAGAACCACAATTCTTTGTGTGTAGGATCTGGCTGATTTCTAGCGGCGTCTCTCATGCCAAGAATTACATGCCACCAAGCCGTTTTTTTCTTTTGTAAAACAACCGCTGAAGCATTTGTCGAAACCTCCGAGCGAATTTCTTCTGATGCGAGCAGAATTCTAGCCTGATAAAAACCATTTTTGGTCTGATCTTTAGGGATGAGCCTTTGCGAGCTATCCGCAGAGCTAGACAAAAAATCTAAACCTTGCACAGAATCTCCGTCTGAATAAAAATTGATAACATTACCAAAAAATGGCGAAAGGGCAAACATGCTAGTCTCTACCTGTATTGGCGTTCCAAGCACTACCAGCTCATCGACATGCAAATTTTTATTTTGGCTTGTATAATCGAACTGCTTCTTACCTTTTTGAAGCTTTGCAAAAGATTTATCGTAATAATTATTTAAAAGTTTATAAAAGAAGCCTTGAATCTCTTGGCCATTATCAAAATTTGAGTAAAAATCATTTGTCTGGGCTCCCGGATTTAAATAATGAAACACCCCCGCCAGATTTAAAGCCAAGTTACCACCATGAGAGTGGCACAAAATCCTAATCTTGGGCTTAAGCCCCTTTTGATCAAATCGCTCTAGCTCTTCAGAAAGCTCATTATAAAATCTTACAGCCTCAACCCTTCTTCTTCTTTGACTTAGACAGCCACTCCAACCAAATGAATAAAACAGTTGTTTTGACAGCTCAAGATTCAAATCTTTTTCCACAAAGCTATTTATTTCCTCCAGGCATTTTGCAATAGGAAAGACTCCTCGATAGCAACCATCTTTTGGAGCAAAATCAAATGTTGGCTCCACCCTAACCAGTCCTTTCTCCATAATTGGTTGATCAATGAACAAACTTTTATTGTTGCGCATCATGGAAACATGTTTTTTGTAAACAGATTTTTCAATCTTATCAGCCTTAACTCCGTTGTAATCAAGCAGCGAAAGCGTACTTCCAACCGTGCCATGGACAAAAACATTTATCCACAGATCTTTTTTTAAATCATCTTGATTACAATCTTGAGTCAAGAAGGTTTTTTTTTGAAAACAATCAAAGATAAGTGATGAATGAAAATATTTTTTATAAACAAGGAGAAAAAAAGCTATTAAAAAAAATAAAGTTATTAAGAATGTGACATTTTTTTTAGAAATATAATTACGCAAAAGAGTTTCTCCACAAGCAATAAACAAAGAAGAACATCTAACCAAAGCTGCCGGGCTGTTGTGTTTGGCAAACGAATTCCTTAAAATCAAGTTTAAAGACAGGCAATTTTTTTGTAAATATATCTAAGAGTTTATCCTTAAAGGAGCACAAAATGTTAAGTTCGGTAAAGACAATACAGAACAGTATATCAACCAAAACGCTTCTATTGTCTATTCTAACATTACTTGGCTTCGGACGCATTGATGCAAGATTTAGAGTTTCAGACAATTCCGAAAAAGTTTCTAGTCAGCAAAAATCAATGCCTGCACCAATGCCAGGCAACCATGATGAAAATGAAAAAACTATTAACTTTGCAAGTGATAAAAACACAAAAAATCATCACCAAGAAATATTGGTAGAAAAAGATAGCCACCAGGAAATAGAAATACACCCAAAAATTATAGAGCACCCATCAAGCATAGATCCAAAAAATGCTGTAACAATGGACTTAAAGCTTAGCATGACAGGAGATTTCAGAGAAAGCGTTAGAAAAGTTCAAGAAGTTGTAACCGCTGGCGAGCAAGATCAAAAAACAAAAGAGGCTTTTGAGCACGGATTCAACAAACAAATCAAAGAATTTGAAACAACCATCAGCAAAGCAAAAAGCAAAGAAGATGAGTTCTTTAAAAAAGCTGAAAAAAAATACGTCACATTTGAATCTATTTTAGGGTCGTACAAAAACGCAGAAAAATATATCGAGCGAATAAAAACAGAAAAAGTTTTTGATGAAAACGATATCTCAAAACTAAAATCAACATGCATATTTCAGGTCTACTCAAAAATTTCCAGCTACGTTGAAAATGGCGCAGAAATGTATATTTTATCACCCGCAGAATGCTCTGAAATTGTCGAAGAAATTTTAGCGGGAAACAATGATGAAGATAATACTCAAAAAGAAAATCATGAAGAAGTAACAAAAAAACTAACAGAAAAGGTTAAAAAAATAATAGAGCAGGAAATTGAAATTAAAAAGCTTCAAGAAGAAATAGAATCATTAAAGCAAACTGTAGAAAAAAACAAAGACCTAAAACAAGGGCTAAGAGATGAACAAGAAAAAAATCTCCAGCTTTCTACAACTATTAAAGAACTTGAAATCAAGCACGAAATAACGCAAAAGCAACTAGAAACAACAGAAAAAGATCTGAAGGCAAAAATAGATAAACTACAAAACGATCTAGACGAAGCCAACAAAAAGCTAAAGGCTGCTTACGAAGAAAAAGTTGAAGCCCAATCAAATCTTGAAAGATCCACAAACCAAATCAAGCGCGCCGAGCAAGAAGCTAGAGAGCTGCAAAGCAAAATCAGTCAAGCTGAAGACAGCATTCGTCGCAAAGATCAAGACATGTTAAGCACGAAAGAAGAACTTGTAAAAGCACAAGTCAAGCTAACAACGTCTGAAAAAGAAACAGAGGATGTGACTACAAAACTCAAATCTACCAAAGACAAACTCTCATCAAGTGAATCAGAGCTTAAAAAAGCAAAAGAAAGTCAAATTCAAAGTGAGATTTCAGTTGAGCAAGCAAAAGCTGCAAATAACCAGCTGCAAGAAAAATTAAGTAAAACCAAGTCAGAATTAGAAAGCTCTAAACAAAAAATTGCCGATCTTGAAAAAATGATTATGGCAAAAAACAAAGATTCTATTGAAGCTCAAGTCCGACTTGCAAAATTTTCCCGAGAAAAAGATGAGCTTAAAGACAAAGTAGAGAAAATTGAGGCGGAGAAAAAGGACGCAGCACAAAGACTAAAGTCTCTTCAAAATCAGATCGCATCAAAAGAAGTCGACCTCTCAAAAAAAGAAAAAGAGGAAAAACAAATTGAAGACAAAAAAAGCAAAATAGAAGGAAAATACTCAAAGCTAAAAACAAGAATCAGCAAGCTAGAAGAAGGTGGGAAAGCAGTAAATAAATACACTTCAGAGCAGACAGCATCAACATCAAAAGAACTTGACGATTTGAAAAGCAAATACAGCTCGATCTCCCAAGAAAAAGCAAAGCTTGCAGACGAGCTATCTTCACTCAAAGCAGAACTTGAAGCAAAAAAAAATAGCATTGAAGAGCTTAAAAAAACCCAAGAAAGCAGCAAAAAGCAAATTGAAGATCTAGACAAAAAACTAAAAAATAAAGAAGTTGAAATAGAACAAATAAGCCACGAAAAAACAGCTCTTGAAAACAGCGCAACTCAAGCAAAGCAGGAGCAAGGAGCTGAAAACATATTGCTTCCACTACCATCTATTGAAAACAATCCAAAACAGATTACACGACCAGCTAGACCATCTGCAGAAAACAAAGCACTATCTTCACCTGAAGTTGTAAAAGAACAAAAGCGCGAAGATTTAAAAAATAAAATAAGCGAAATTAAGGCAAATATTAAAAGACCGTAAGCTTCTAAAAAAAGGGAGGCTACTTGCGCCTCCCTTTTTGGAGAACTAATTAATTAAATTTAAGCAGCATCTTGCTGATTATTGTCATTTGCTAATGGCTTATAACAAGATCTAACAACTGCATCAACATCTGAATCCGCAACGTTGAGAACAAACTTTCTCAGTGCGGTTCCAAGCTCAACACGTCTCGAGGTTGAAGCATCTGCATCCGGCTGTGCCGCAGCATCAGGTTTAACATTAGTCAACGCACCAGCAGTTAATAACTTCTTCATCTCTGCTGCTTTTTTATGAGCAATAGATGTTTTGACAAAGAATCCACCAATAATTGGGAAGCTTCCTACAAAGTTCAACAACCTAGCCCAAATAGACTCTGTCTTTGAGAAATCTTTTAGCGGCTGGGTAAGACCTAGATCCGCTCTTTTATCCAGAAGAAAATATTCTTTTTCTTCTAAATCTGCGAGCACATCTTCAAATACAATATTAGGAATCAGAGTATTTTTTATAACACTCTTTTCGTATTTGAAAGAGACTATTGCACGCTTGAGCTGCAAACATCTGATCTTAAACTCTAGCAAGTCTGCATCAAACTTTTTGTTTTTTGTTGCGTATCTTGCATGATAGAGATCAAAAACCTCTTTCTTCTCAGAAGATTTTTGCAATTCATTCATAAGCGATGCCAACGAATTGTCCGAAATAGAAGCATATCTATCTATGCCAATAACCATTCTAAATAGCTTTTTTACAAATAAAACTCTTGTAGGTTCAGCATTCAAAGCTTGCCTTGCAACAGGATTATTCATATCAACCCATTGCGCATGGCTAAGACTGAAGTCGTCTTGTCGCACAGTATGACTACCTTGGCTTTTTATTTCGGTGTAAGCATCATTCACAATCTTTGCCACAGCGAACTCTGATAATCCAAAATACTTTTGATAACAGGGCTGAACACCAATAGCTTGAGCTACTTGCGCAACCACAGGCATCTGAACGTGCGGATACGAGCTTTCCCAAAGTTTTTTACACAATTCATGCATTACTTGAGCAATTCTTGATCCAGACTTTATTTCTACGCCAGACCTAAGACGAAAATCTACAGAAAGCTTTTCAGCTCTTTGATAAATCCAGAGAATCAACCCTTCTGCTGTCAACAAGTGAGCAGACAAATCCTTGTCACAAAGTTTTTCGGCAAGAGCCCCACCAGAAGCAAGCTTCTTTGCAGATTCCGAAACCCTGCCAAAAGCATCAACAACAGTAGTTGCTTTATCAACTTCTTTAGCAGCATTCTCTATTCCAGTACTTAATCTCCCTAGCGCATTTGCTGTAGAGCCAATTACATCTCCAGCCTTAACACTTGAAATTGATGTTGCCGCAAAAAGCAGCATTTTTAAAAACGTCTTATTCATATTTGAGTTCTCCATGAATATGTTTTTATATCTATTCTGGTAACAATTAAATTCTGCCAAAAACGCCAGAATCTCCAACAGGGGGCTCAAGATAGGTCCATTTTGTGCCGAAATTAAACTTTATTAATTAAAAGTTAAAAAAAAGAGATCAGGAACTGGGCGTAAAAAAATGATAAAAAATGAAGTTTTATGGACAGAAAAGGTCTTTTTTCGGTAGTATCCATCCAAATTTAAAAATATCGGTAATTTATCTTGAGACTTCTGCCAGCAGCAATTCTTCTGCTAAATGCTTGGAATTTGACAATTGCTTCAAAATTTATGCCAAGAACTGATTTTTCTAAAAAAGAAGTCTCAAAAATAGCAAGATCTTTTGTTTACCGAGAAAACGTTAAAAGTGCGATTCAAAATAAAGATTTTTCGACAGAGACGATTTCTATAAAACCCTTTCAAGACCAATTAATTTTTGTAAGCAGCCTTCCTTTAATTGGCAGGGAAAATCTTTTATCACAACAAATTATTCAGGGTATAAACTGTGCATTTTTAGCCGAAAACGAAAATGGTGGCGTCAAAGGGAAAAAGCTTCATCTCTTAACAATAAACGACTACGGCATCCCCGCAATGACCATGAAAAACATAAACAGAATGGCAAACAAAAAAAACCGCCGAGTTATATTTGGAGCCGTTGGAGAACCTTGCTTTATGTCACTCATGCCCTACATAAGAGACGGCGATGCTCTAATGCTTTTTCCATACGCATTCAATAAAACCTCTCAAAACGGCGTACTTCGCAACGTGTTTCACGGCATGGTCGACAAAGAGCTGCAAATAGACGAGGTTGTCAAATTTGCTCTTCATGCAAAAAAAGCCCGCAGAATCGCAATCTTTGCAGCATCAGACGAAGAAGGAGACTACCTAGAAAGATACTGCAGCGTTTGGCTACAAGAATCAAAGCGGGCTCCTGTAAGCATTTGCAAATACCACCCAGATCAAAACAACATTTTAGACGAGGTGCAGGCGCTGATAAAATCAAAACCAGACTGCATCATATGTCTTGGAAACTTTATGGCAAACTCAATACTGATAAATCATGCAATAAAAAATAAATTAGTAAAAACGTCATTCATCGGAACAGATGAAATGTTTTTTACCGCAAAGATCTTGGAGGATTACTCCGATAAAATTCACTACTGTAGCTTTGTTCCGTCTTTAAAAGAATTCTACTCTTTTGACATTTCAAAAGAGTACATGCAGCGCCTAAACAAATTTTACCCAAAAGAGATTCCCACGCCCCTAGGCCTTTCATATTACATTCACGCCAAACTGATAATCTCCGTTTTAAAAAAAACCGAACACGATCTTTGCCAGGATAATCTTGCAACAATTTTGCAGCGCGGCATAGAAAGTTGTCGGGCTTTTGACCTTGGAGGAATTTTAGCAGACTTTGCCTACCACTCGCGACAAACATATCCCTTAGATCCGCAAGTGGTTACCATAGATTAACTCTTGGGGTGCATAAAAAAGCTAAAACAATTGATTAATTTTCATAATTGAAAATATTATGTATCCAGATGCTAATTTTTTTAGCCTGTGTCGAGATGATCTTTGAGTTAACCGAAATCTTTCAATCTATCGCCATTTTCGCAGAAAAATATTTAAAAGCTCTTCTAGCATCAATCATCAGAGAGCTTGTCTACATAAAAAGATTCATTTCTCGGCCATTTCTTAGCAAGGTTGAAAACTACATTGCTTGCGTACTAAAAAAAATCGGCTCAAGTTTAAGCCTAGCCATAAAAGATAACTTCTTTTTTATAAAAAAAACTGCAACACAATCCACAATAAACTTAGAGCAATCTATTAAAGCTATTAACTCAAGCATAAAAACTTTTTTTGGTGCGACTTCATCACTTCTAGAATATTATTTTTTCGCTACTTACAACAAGACTGATGCTTTACTAACAAAACTCCTATCTTTTTCGGGCAAGCAGATAAAACAGTTTCTTGAGATTGCTGAATTGATAATAAAAAGCCCACTCAAAATAGCGTATTTTGTCAAAAAAATAAGTATCTGGGTCATTGCAAAAGCCGAGCTTGTTTTAAGCTTAACAAAAACAGCTATAAATAATGTAATCGAATCTTTTCAGCAACAGCTAAAAAAAAGCTTTAAATACACAGGATCTTTCTTACAGAGGCTTCTCAATCTGGTTAAAAGGTTGCTACAAATATTTACAATTTTTATAAAAAAAACCCTTTTTACTATTCATTTTATTATCAAGCAATCCAGGCAAAAATTATCTAATGCATTGCATTACATCAAAAACTTTTTACAAAGAAGCAGGCACGCAACAACAGTAGCAACAAAAGAAAAAATTGTTGCTACTGGGCAAGAAATTGTTCTTGTAAAAAAAAGAACAGAAAATATTTCAAGCTCTCTCTCACATGGGGCTTTATTTGCATTACAAGAAACTATCCAGCAAGTAATAACAGTCATTCTTTCTGTAAAAAAAATCATGCTCTGCGCCGCATACTCAGTTATTGGCTACTACCAAAAAAGTTTGTATTTCATTAAACAGGCAATAATAAAGCTGTATAAAATTACAAAAAGAGTTATCAAAAAACATTATACAAGGGCCAAAAGATTTATTTTTTCCATATTTTTTTTAATAATTCGCAAAACAAAAAAATTGCTAAGCTCTTGTAAAAAACTATTGTCGTACTTGCTCTCAAAAACTTTGACTTGGTTAAAAAATTGCTCAAGCTGTGGAATAAAAGCCGTAGTTTTTGCTTTGCAAATTTTAACAAAATCATCTCAAGCCGCTATTGAACTAATAATTGTTTTGAAAAAATATTTTTGGCTGATTATCAACCAGCCAAAGAAAATGGCAGAGCGTGCTCATGCGGGAAGCATAAAAGTAAAAAATGGCGCATCATTTGTCTTGCACAAGTCTGCAACTGCATCAAAAAAGATTGTAAAAACAAGCTGGCAATTTGCAACAACAGGAGTTTTGCTTAGCGTTTCGATGCTAAAAACAATTATCGGAAAAATGACACAATTTTTAACTAGTTCAAAAAATAAAACTTCGGATGCAATTACCTTCCTTGGCAAAGCAACTACAGAAAGCGCTAAAAATCAATATGAAGCAACAAGATACATTGCGCAAAGTCAATGGCAAAAAACAACCCAATTTGCCCAATCAAGCTTAAATGCAATTTACCAATTTATTTGCTCAATACCAAAAACCATAAAAAATGGCGTGTCTTACGTTTTTAATAAAGTTTTCTTGGCTACAAAATTTTTAGCTGAAAAAACAAATCACGTCTTAGAGCTTGTTTTTGGAAAATTTTGGATAGCTTTTTACAACTCTGAAGGATACCTAGAAAACATTTTTGCAATTAAAAAAAAGAATCTTTCAGCGCTGGCATTAATTAGCTCTTCAGCATTTTTTATTCTTTATAACTTAGCATATCTTCACAAGCAAACATTGATCTCAAGCAACATAAACAATATCGTCAACAAAGAGACCAGCGAGCTTGTTAATCGCACATTTTTTTTTGGATTAAAAGTAAATGTTACGATGAATATAAAATCTGTAGAAAGAATTGGCGAGAGATTAAAAATTCATACAAACATTATGTTTAGCATGGACAGAGCCGCAGAGTATCTTGACATCTTAGATCAATTCTCTGTTTTAGATGCTGTCGAAATTAGCAAAACAAGAACGTTTATTAACTCCGAAAAAGACAAATCTGAAGTCTGCTATGATTACCGATTTGAAGTTTTAACACAATCCATTCAAACCAGCTGGCCGATAGACATGTATCTATTAAAAATGTCTCTGTGCAACCAGGAAATTTTGACAACTCAAATAAACTTTGAAGCTTCGGGCGACTCATTTGTCACAAAAAACTCAAGCCTCTTAGATAAAAATAAGTTTGTCTGCAAATCTAGTGCTGGCGGAGTTATGGTAGGCACAAAAAGAAGAATGGCTCATCCTGCTATTATTTTTGGCTCAATTATCGATGTGCATCCAATCTTTGGAAACATTTTACTGTGCATCATGCTCATGGTTATTTTTTGCGGAATATTTTTTGCAGCAACCCAAAAACTCATTCTTTACAACGTTGTCGCAATGCTTACATCATTTTCAGTGATAGCTTTGTACAGCGCATATTTTCACTCATACTCACTTCTAAATTTTCTGATTTTTGGCTTTGCGTGCTGGACGATAGCTATCGCTCTGCCGCTTTTAGACAAACTAGCTCCATACAAAAACAGAATTTGCGCCTCAATTTTAGGGGCCTTTATTTTTTCTTTGTTTTTACTTGCGATCAGCTAGTACGACCTGCAAGCATTTTCTTAAATCCTGAAGGATTAGAGCCTGTTTGATCCATAACTTTTTTTGCTACCTCAAAAATAGATGATCGAGATGTATCAACCTCAAAATCATAAACAAAGCTAGGATGATGGACGATGTCAAACTGCCAGTTTGCAATTCCAAGTCGCCTGTCACCTCGCAAGACTTCCCGCTCTTTTAGAATCTCAAGTTCGCAAAAAATTTTTACAAAAAAAGTTTGATCTGCAAGGTCTTTTAGCTCATCAAGATAATATTGCATGCTAGCGGAGCCAAGAATAACTTCATCAACGATTAAATCAAACCCCTTTTCATGCAAAAATCTAACAGTTTGCGGAATTGTCTGCACAATTTTTTCACCCCAATAACCATTGATAGTTTCAATAGATGGATATCCATTTTTTGTTGATTCTTTTTGTAAAAAACCTTCTGCAGAATGCGGGCCACTGCCAAAAAAAGATCTAGGCATCATGTAAATAAATGTATCAAGACCAACCCTAAAAAAAGCTTTTTGGTTAAGATGCTGCATTGCTCTTACAATGCTTGTTTTTCCAGAACTTGAACACCCATTTAACAAGACAATCATTTTCACTACACCTTTTTAAGCTCGCCAAGATTTTTTCCAATCTTGAGATTAACCAACACAGGAATGTCCCAACTTACAACATTTTTCATGCATTGCTCAACAAGTTGCAAAACCGCGGACAAATCTTTTTCTGCACACTCAAAAACAAGTTCGTCATGAATCTGCAAAAGCATCTTTGCATCAAAACCTGTTTTTTTAAGCTCATTATCAATTTTTATCATCGCCATCTTAATCAACTCTGCAGCAGAGCCCTGAACAACAGAGTTTATTGCCGCACGCTGCTCAGCTTGTGCAATGTTTTTATTTCTGTCTTCAAGGTTTGCAAAATATCTTCTGCGGCCAAGAATAGTTTTTGTGTAGCCATGCTTAATTGCATCTTGGACAACAAAATCCATCCAGTTTTTTATGCTTAAATAGTTTTCAAAAAATGTGCTGATGTAAATCGATGCTTCTTTTGGAGAGATATTTAAATCCTTTGCCAAAGTAAACGCAGTCTTTCCATACAAAATTGAAAAGTTAATTGTTTTTGCAATCGATCTTTGCTCGGCGGTGACGTCGCTTGCTGCAACCTTAAACATAAGCGCAGCTGTTTTTTGATGGATGTCTTCATCATTTAAAAATGCTTGGCTAAGGCCAGGATCCTTTGTAATTTGCGCAAGAACCCTAAGCTCAATTTGAGAATAATCTGCAGAGATCAAAACATTACCTGGAGCAGAAATGAAGCAGGATCTGATATTAAATTCAGCGCCAGAAGCAGGAAGATTTTGTAAATTTGGATCATTGCTTGCCAAGCGTCCCGTGGCTACAGAGTTTTGCAAAAATGTGGTATGAACTTTATTTGTTTTTGGGTCTGCAGCTTGCAACAATCCTTCAACGTAAGTTGATCTTAGCTTTGTTGCTGCGCGAAACTCCAAGATCTGCAAAGGAAGTGGGTGCTGTTTTGATAAATCTTGCAAAACTTCTTCATTTGTAGATCGATTACCTTTGTCTGAAGTTTTTGTTGATTCTAATTTCAACTTATCAAAAAGAACCTCTGCAAGTTGCTTTGGCGAGTTAAAATTAAGTACTTCAAAGTTTTCTACCTCATAATCCGCAAGCATTGCGCGCATATCTCTGTCTAGAGATTGAAGTTTTTTGTCTAGCGCTACGCCAATTTGCCTGAGCTTCTCAACATCTAACAAAACGCCCGCAGCTTCCATTTTTAGCAATATCTCAGACAGGGGCATCTCGATTTCGTAAAAAATCTTTTTCAGCGGATCACCTTGCTCATCAAGCCTCGCATGTAAAAGTTTAAACAGTTCAAATGTATCGGTTGCATCCGCACAAGCATACTCGGTTAGCTTTTCTACTGGCATGTTTTGAATAGATTTAAAAACAGACAACAAGTCGCTGAAGTCCGCACGCGAAATTTTAAATTCTTTTTCTACAAGATTTTTCAAACCAATTTTTTGCCACTCTGGATACAAAAGTCTTGCTGCAATTGCAGTGTCAAAATAAACATTTTCAGTTTTAATATCAAAAGCTTGCTCTAAAAAATGAAGATCAAATTTTGCGTTATGAAACATCTTTTTTGCACCAGACTGCAAAACTTTTCTTAACAGTTCAACGTTGTTTTTCAAGACATCTGTTGTTACAAAAAAACCTTCGTTTTCTGAGCATGCAAATGAAACGCCAAAAACTTCGTCTGATTTCCACTTAAAGCCAGTGGTCTCAGAATCAAGAGCAAGGTGCTGACAAGACAAAAATTTTTCTGACAATTCTAGAAAATCCTGATCACAATTTATCAACTTAAAGCCTCTTCCACTTCCCCAAACAATCTCTGAAGCATCAACTTTTTTTGAAGATCTGCCAGTGGCAGACAAGAGCGAATGCATGCCATACTTATCCACCCATTCTCGCGCCTTAGAAAAATCTAGTTTATCAAAAACAAAATCTGATAACGACTTTTGAATATCACAATCTTGCAAACCAAAAAGCTCGTAGCTCAAAAAAGCTTTTTCGCGCTGATAAAACAATGCTTGGTGAACTTTTTTGCTGCTTACCATTTCAAGGTTATTGTACATATCAATCATAGACTCAAACTGCAGCGCAAGCTTTAGAGCCGTAGTTTTTCCAATCCCATCAACACCATCGATATTATCCGACGAGTCGCCAAGAAGTGCGTGATAAAATCTAATCTTTTCAGGCTTTATTCCAAACTTGGCTTCACAATACAAAGCACCCATCTCAACTTGCTTAATGGGGTCAAACATAACAACATTTTCACCAACAAGCTGAAACAAATCTTTGTCTGAAGAAGCAATTACAAACGATGCTTCATCCTTAAATTTTTTGGTAAGCGCAAAAATTACATCATCCGCCTCAAATCCTTGCACTGAGATATTTGCAACACCAAGATCATTTAAGATCGGCTTAACTAAGCTGTACTGAATAGAAAGCGCATCAGGCATCTTGTCTCGATTAGCTTTATAAGTTGGCAAAATTTTATCTCTTCCAGAGTGACCCGCATCCCAAACTACGGCAACATGAGCAGGAGAAAGAAGCGAAATTAGCTTATTTAAGCTTTTCAAAAATCCAAAAATCGCCCCCGTGGGAGTGCCATCTGGCGCAAGCAAAGGCGGCAATGCATAAAAAGCTCGATACAAAAATGCAGAGCCATCAAATATTAGAAACTTTTTCATAACGAGTTTTCTCTTTGGGCAAAAAAATTAAACTTTTTAGCAGAAAACCTATTTTTTTGGTTTTTCACATATTTAGCTTACACCAAAAAGTATTTTTTCTAAAATGTGGTAGACTTAATTATGATTGGTTTAATGTCAAAAAATTAAAATGTTTAAAATCAGTAAAACACTCTTGTTGATCATAAATCTGGCATTTTACCTAAACTTGCAAGCTGTGAAGCTCGAAAAACCAAGGTCAAAACAAAAGCAAGAAGAAAATTCTTTTATTGCCACCGTAAAAAAGTATAAAAACTTTTTGCTCGGAATTGCAGCCGGAAGCGTAGCTGTAATGATTGTCAAACTTCTTTCAAGTAGCTCATCACAAGAAAACTCTAATACTAACCAAATCAATACAGACTCCGCAGGACTAGAAGTAGTCCACCCCCTAAAAACAAATCTCACAAAACAGAAAGATCTTGAAAATCAAATAAAAAAATTAGAAAAAATTGACCCAGAAATGTGGAGCACAATCGAAAAATACTCGCAAGAAGAACGCATCTTTGTCCCAAGCTGTTTTGACGAACTTTTCTCAAAAGAAAAAATTGTTAAATCTGTCAATGACAGGATGAGATGCTCTGTCGATCCCGGAACGGAAAAGTATTCTGCAAACTTTGTTGTGGCTACTCCTGCAATACCTTTTTTCGATGGAGACAGGTATAACAAAGAAATTTTCGCTCAAGACAGATCAAAGCTAGCCAAAGAAGTTGTAATGCTCGGAGCAAACGGCTTTCTCGAAGGCTCTGAAAAAGTTATGTTTGATAAATCAAAAGATTCTGAATTTGCAAACACGATCAAACAAAACTATCCTCATGCTCTTAACGACGACTCTCTAAAATCAGAGCTGAATGGATTTGATGACGATCTATTTAAATGCTTGATGACAATGAGATACAAGTGCATTTTCAGCGCAGCCGTTCATTATGCAACTCTTCGCCAAAAGCAAGCATGTCTATTTCTAACTGGCCTTGGGTCTGGGATATGGGCTAATGTTACCATCAATAACGAAAATAAAAATTTGGCTAACTTTTATAATAAGACTCAAATTGCGATCACCAAAAAACTACTTCAAGAAAATTATGCCGGGTGTAAAAATTACATTAAAACTGTAGATTTTTCTCATTTTAATGAAGCATTAAAATCCCAAGATGCTGAGGGCATAGAAATCATATTTAGTAAAAACAAATACTGCGAAAAAGCTCTAGATACTGATGGCAGCGAATTGCTTAAAGTCTGTGTTTATGCAGGAAACTCAGATTGCAGATGGGGATCTTCTTACTGGTGCCGTGATTACAGCCTAGGACAACAAGCGGCTTACGCCTCATGCACAATGCCTATTTTGCGAAGTCAAAACAAACTAGGCGAAGACCGCATAGCTTTTGCAGCCAAATAATTTTCAGGCTGAATCTGAAAACATCGATATTTTAAGAAACAGCAATTTTTTAGACCTTTATCAGCTAAGAATCGCGATAAAAACCAGACATGCTAAGATATTAGTGATAGAAGCAAATTTTTTTTCAGGACAAGGTACGCAAAAATGAGCATAAAGCTTTTATTTTTAACGCTAATTTCAATATGCAGTAATATCTTTTGTGCCGAAAAAACTTCCGAAGAAGAAAAAAGAATTGCCGCAGAAAGCCGCAAAGCTACAACCCTGTTGAGAAGAGCTAATAACCAATTTAGCAAAAAAATCGAAAAGGCCTGGCTTAAACACCGAGCTTTCTTGATTGCATATGTTGCTCCATTTTCGGCTTTAACAACCATCCTTCTATCCCCACTGTGGATAAGATTTTTCAATCTAGGCCCAGACGCAAAAAGACAAAAAATTCCGCTTGTCGAGCAACAGAACGAGAACTATCTAGCAAGCATGATTAATAACAGTCTGGGATTCGACCTTGGGCTTAGATATACACAATTGATAATTGACGAAGAAAATGCAATAAAGCTTGGAGTCACAAAAGAGCTAGATAGCACCGTTCCTAGAAAAATTTGCGATTATTGCTTGGAAAAAGCTTGGGTAGACGTTATTTGCCAATCAAACGTTTTTCCCGATTTAAGTGATAAATGCTTAGCTCGTCTGTATGAAAAAAAATCCGCATCTTTCATGATGTCTGTCATGAGCGAATTGGCTGATATTGTAAGAGAATTCGTGCTCGGGAAAGACATAAACAAACATGGCCTCAAAAAAATAGAACAGGGCTTTGCAGGACTTTGTGTAGAGAGCCTATTAAAATCATTTGAAATGTTTAATTTTGAAGAAATTGCACGCATCACCAATATTTGCAAAAAAATCGATCGAGACAAATTTGAGCCAAAATATGGGCTCATTTATCGACAAGCCTTAGGAGGCATTCCGCACCCAGAGCATATCTCACTAGCAGAAAGTTTAAGAGATGCTTTAAAAAGCATTATCGAAAACATCGACGCAGCAAAGTTCGAAATTTGCTACGTGCTGAACAAAGACAAAAAAGGATTGTCCAAGGTCGCGATCTTTCCAAACACAGAGCCCCCTTCGATTTTTAACTGCAAGATTGCTTGCGCTGGACACCAAAAAGAAGAACTTCCAATAGACCACTCCGCACCTTCACCATTTTTGTCTGACTCGATCTTGGCTTCGCCAGAAGAAATTAGTTTTGACCGTGATCGTGAAAGCAGCGCTTTATTAAAAAAATGTGACGAACAAACAAGCCAGAGCCTTGTGCAGCAACAGCTTGCAAACTTTTCAATAGTTCAGAGAGACATGCATGCAAAAGCAATTGCGGTGGTGAAAAAAAGCAAATCAAGTCAGGTTTACACGGAATCAAAAAAACTATTTGAAGATCAAGACATAAAAAACTATCTTCCGCTATTATTTACACACCTGCTTGCCGTAGAAATTGTGTATAAAAATATTGAAGAGTTAGTAGAGCAAGGTATTTATAATCTTGATCAAGACTGGTTTATTTATGAGCTAAAAAACAAATGCTTTCGTGACGCAGAAGCTGAAAAAAAGCTTGCTCTTCAAAATAAAGATCTAATCCGATACAAGTATCTTTCCTACCTTATTAGCGCTATGATTGGAACTAAAAGTTTATAGTTATCAAAATGAGCAAAATAATAGCACTTGATATCGGTACAAAGTGGACAGGGATTGCAATCAGCGACTCAGAAAAAAAGTTTGCGTTCCCATATAAAACAACAGAAACAGAAAAACTACCCGATGCTCTTGAGCAAATATTAAAAACAGAGCAAGTTGCAACAATTGTTGTAGGAATGCCCCTAACAATGAAAGGCGCACAAGGGATTCAGTGTCAAAGAACAAAAAAGATTTCAATCAGGCTGCAAAAGTCAGTCAAAGGTCACAATTTAAACTGGCTTGAAATTGACGAAAGGTTTTCTAGCAAAATCGCAACAAGCCTTTCTCAAGACCCCAAAAAAAGCATTTCCAACAGATCTGAGCATGCAAATGCAGCAGCTGTAATTTTAGAAAATTTCCTTGCAAAACAAACCTTCTTGTTACAGTAAGTAATTATTGCAAATGAGGCAGTTTTAAGTTACGATACTCTGTGAGTTTTACAAAAACGATTCTTTTCCTAGTACTGAATTGAGGGACTTTAGGCGTGAAACGATGTATCGTTGTAGGTGGCGCAACCTACCTTGGCTCACTTATCACCAAGCGAATGGTAAGACTTGGGCTAGAGGTAACAATTTTAGCAGAAAGAGGCGACCACTTGTGGAGAATTGCAGATGTCGTTCTTCAATGCAAACTGTTCTTTGTAAACTTTGCAGACACAAATGCTGTTCTTGAGTACATAAAAACAATTCGCGCTGATTTTATATTTTACTGTTCAGCTTATGGCGAAAAACCTCACCAAACAGATCAAAAAAAAATTCGTTACTTAAATTATGACCTGCCAAAAAACATTTTTTTTGAAGCAATTGAGAACACCTTTTCATCTTTTACGTATATCGGATCATACCTTGAATACAGCGCAACACAAGATCCGATAAAGCTAAGCCTTGCTAGAAAAGGCTTAATAACAAATCCATCGCTAGAGTACGGATTTTCAAAAAAAATGGCGTCCGATTTTTTTTTAACACAAGCAGATAGATTAAGCCTTCCGGTATACGTGATGAGAGCTTTTTACGTCTACGGCTCATTCATGGCGCACGACTCGGTGATGGGCAGATTTGCTTTAAACGCAGCAATCAAAAACAAATTTATTCTAGAACCAGAAATATGTTACAAAGATTTTATCTACGGCCAAGACTTTGCAAACCTTGCTGGAAACATCGTAATGTTTTTACCAAAAACACAACATCTGTTTGAAGCAGGAAGAGGAAAAATTGTTTCACCAGACGAACTTATCGCAGCATGCAAGCTGGCAATGCCACACATAAGCGAAGTAAAAAGGCCAGAAAACATGTCTTCTGAAGACAGCATTTGCGCAAGAACAGATGCAAGCCCAGGCCACAACATTTGGGAAAAGCAAACATCGCTTGAAGACGGGATCAAAAAAACTCTAGAGTGGACTAAGTTTAATCTCATCAAATACCGCGGAATAGTAAGCGAAATTCAAATCGAAAACCAGCTTCAGGACACAATTTCTTTTTAGTTTAAATATCGCATATTTTCGATACAAGACAGGATATCTTCTGGCAACTCAGAATGAAAATCATAGCGCTTTTTTTTGAACTCAAAAGATAAAAATACTGCATGCAATGACTGTCTATCTATAAAATCAGAACGAACTCCATACACACTGTCACCAACAATTCGCAGGCCAGAGAAAGCAAGATGGACCCTTATCTGATGCGTTCTTCCTGTAAAAATTTCTACCTCAAACAATGAAACTGCATCAGAATCTTTTTGGCTGTCATGAAAAATTTTTTCAAGTAAAACAACTTTGGAGCTCGCGGGCTTTGCGGCTATTCCACCAACACTCATTTTGCTTGGATCCTTGACCGACCTTCCGATTGATTTCTCTATCAAAAACTCTTTTTTAGTGCACAGACCTTGAGCCAATGCTAAATATTTTTTGGTTACAAGCCTGGATTGAAAAATTTTTGAAAACTCAAAAAGCGCATCTCTATTTTTTGCAACAAGCAAAAGCCCAGAAGTGTCTTTATCTAGCCGATGCACAAGACCAAAACGCGTATGATCATCAAATGATTGTAAAATGTTTTCTGGAATTTTTTGCCGTAAAAAATCAACAATTGACGGCTGATTTTTTGCTGTCGCGGCAGGATGAGATAAAATTTTTGCAGGTTTATCAATAACCAAAAAGTCATCGTTTTCAAAAATAATTTTAAATTCAAATTTGTGATCTGAAAAGTCTAACTCTAGCTTTGAAAAATCTTGCGTGACTTGAATCAAATCTTTTAAAAAAATTTGACGAGAAGGTTTTGTACACACCTTGCTGTTAACAAGCACTTTGCCACAAGCAATAAGCTCTACAATGCTAGTTCTGGAGCGATCTGACATTAATTTTTGCAAGGCAACATCAAGACGAGTTGGGCCTGCAAATTCATATTCAAATGTTTTAAACATCGTAAAACTATACAAAATGTGTGTAACAGAAAAATTATATTTGTTATAATATTTTGTGACAACTTTTTTGATAGACAAAGGCTGCTTATGCTAAATGAATTAGAGCTTACTCCTAAAATTATTGAAGAAAATATCGACGCAATACTTTTGCAAAGTAGCGAAGATGGAGTTGCTCTTTGGGAAAAAATAAACCAGATTCATCCAGCAGAACTTGCGCTTATCCTCAATGACACCGCAGACAATTGCGTGCTTGAGATTCTTCAAAAAATGACCACTTATGACTGCTTTGAAGTCTTTGAAAAGCTTAGCGAACAGCTTCAAGCGCAGCTAATTTCTAAGTTCAACAACGAGAGATTAACATTTTTATTTAAAAACATTCCTGCCGACGATCTAACCACAATTTTTGAAAATGTTTCTCACAAAGACCTAGAAAAATACCTCAAACTTACAAACAAAACTCGCCGACAAAAAATCATCTCTTCATTAAAATCTGACGAAAAGAGTGCTGGCCGAATCTTAAATAGTGACATCTTTTTTTTACACCAAGAATTAACGATCAAAAAAGTTGTATCGCTCTTACAAATGCAGGAAAAGCGCGTCGAATTTTTACCAAGAATCTACGTTGTAAGCGCAGATTTAAAGCTTGAAGGTTTTATTGAAATAAGCGATCTTTTAAAAAATAAACCAGACAAAAAAATCGCGGAAATTTTCACGCCAATCGACATCAAAGTCTTTGAAGATGATGACCAAGAAAAAGTTGCTAATCTTTTAAAACACTACCACCTACTCTCTGTTCCAGTGACGGATGAAAACAACATTTTTTTAGGCGTAATTACTGCAAATGACGTTCTTGATGTTATCGAAGAAGAGGTTACAGAAGACTCATACAAGATGTCTGGAGTAGCAAACATTGAACACGCTTACGTCTCTGCAGGATTTTGGACAATTGTTTCTGAGCGCTGCAAATGGCTCGCTCCGCTACTTATTTTTCAAAGCATCTCAAGCATTGTTGTAAATTCTTTTGGTGATGCGCTTACAACATTTGGGCTTTTTGGATACGCCACGATGCTGATAGGTACCGGTGGAAACGTCGGAAATCAGTCTGCTACACTTTTTGTACGAGGGCTTGCAACCGGAGAAATAAACAGAAAAAACAAGCGTTACGTTTTTATCAGAGAGATTTTTATTTCGATGGCGATAGGATTTGTCCTGGCAAGCTTGGCTGTCTTTAGAATCTATTTTGCACTAAACCACTTACCAAGCCTTGCAGCGGTCATCAGCTCACTATTTTTGATTGTGATAACTTCAGCGTTTTTGGGAACGGCGATCCCAATGGCACTGGACTACTACAAAATTGACCCTGCAAACTCTGCAGCTCCATTTATCTCCACACTGATGGACATCCTTGGAGTGACAATTTACTGCATAATTGCAAAACTACTTCTTGGATAGCAATTTTTAAATTCTATCAACAACCCGCGAAAGCTCTAAAATCTTTGTCATTTTTGAGTTTGCTTTTTTAATAACTTTTAAAAAGTTATTCTTAGACTGGAAAATAGAAACAAGCTTTTTCCAAACGCTTTTTTTTGCATCTGCACTAGAAGGCTTTGCACTCGGAGCAGTAAGAGGCTCTTCCTGGAATCTTTGCTTACGCCGCAAAGGTTGAACGATACGCACCCTCGAAATAGAATTTTTTGGCTGAATGCTTTCTGTTTTTGGTTTTTGCTTTCCAAGAGTATTATTGGTTTTAGGATAATCTTGCATTGGCTGCGCTTGAGCAAAGGTTGGAATTTCCGCTAAAACCGGTTCCGTCTGAATGCCAGCTTCAACTTGATTGACTGTTTGAGTAGATTGATCTTGAAGGCTGGAGCCAAAATAGCCATAGATATTTTCTTGGCCTTGCAAAGAATCTAAATCGTCTTGATAATCAGACAAATTTTGCTCAGAACCAAGCATCTGCCCTGAAGACTGACTTGACTCAAGGGCTGAGTCAGTATCAGCATCGTATCCAGAATAATCTTGTGAGCCCGCATCCGAATAGCCATAAGATACGTCGTCATAAAAACCTTCGGCGTTGTTGTGCCAAGCTTGCTCATGAATCGTTGCCGACATCGGTCTTTGCCTCATAAGCACTCCCTGCTCCACATCGTGATTAGTGAAAAATCCAGCTTGGTTTACGGGATTTGCAACCTTTAACAATCTGGCGTTACCATCCGGAGAAGCCATGGGAAAGTCATACTGCTCAACTGTTTCCAATGAGCCTATCGATGAAAGAATGTCTCTGCTCCTGCGCCCACGAAGCGATTCTGGTTGATCTTCATCCGGCCTTGGAGGACGACTGTAGTCGCCATCATTAGATGATTCAACCTCCAAACCTGCAAATGGGTCGAGATAGGAGTCGGGGTAATAATTTTCCTGCAAATTTTCATTTAAACGTCGCGGCGCTGGATTTTCCCTACCAGAGTTTCTCAGCGACAGTTCGTCGTAGCTTGGATAATACGGCGAAAAATTATACGGTTGAAACTCAGGAGAAATTGAGTCATGAGATCCGCTATCAGAAGAGGCAGCATCATTAAAATCTTCCTCATCAGCATCACCCATATAACCATCGGAAGAGAGATCTTCTTCCGAGACAGGATAATTGGATTTTGCATAAAAACCCTTGGATGGATCAGAACCACCTACTCCAACATCCGCATAACTTTTAGGCTCTGTAGCAGATAAAAATGAGCTATAAAACAAAAGCACAAAAAGCGACAAAGTTATCATGGCCTACTCTCCAACTCTAGAAATATGTCTTATTCGTTTTAAGGCTTCCACCGACTGGTTCAAATTTTTTGGAATTGTTTTTATAGCTTGAATAGCTTGCTTATTCATATTTTGAGTCTTTTGAACAACCGCTTTAGCGAACTGCTGTGCAACCTGCGCGCTACTCAAGGCTGGCGCTTGCATTCCAAAATCTTTTTTATAGAGCTGACCAGTTTGAGCAAATGCTTGTTTTTGCTTCATAACCGGCTTACCGCCCTGAGCATCAATCCAATTTCGAACGTTACCATCATTTGAGCTTTCCAGTCCGTGCAGGGTTCGACCAAATTCTCTGCGAGTAGGTTGAGGGCGACCAGCTCTTCTAGCTTGCTGCGCACGAACTGGTCTTCTAAAGTTAGTTTGGGCCGGCAGAACTCTTGTCGTTTGCAACACATTGACTCCAGAAGCTATTTTTAGCGATTGCATATCTTCCATCGGAACGTTTGTCTCTGGGCGAGGCGACACTATCTCAACAGGATCTGTCTGAACAGACATTTCTGCAGACGCTGTCTGCGTGGAGGTCTCAGCGCTCTCTACAACCTTCGCTGGCGCTGGAGTGGCCTGGTTTTTTGAAGGCGAGCGCTTAAAAATATTCGCAAATCTTGAGAGCATTGACGGCTTTTGATCGGCCTCTGTAATCAGCACCTCAAACTTGCTTTTCACCGCGTCAAAGTTTGCGACGTCTTCCAGAACAACTTCATCTTCAAAAATTTTGCCATTTTTTCTTGCAAAACGCATTGCAAATCTATTCATGTTTTCTACGAGAACTGTCTTTATTTTTTTCAACCTATCTTCAAAATTATTAACGACAAGCTCAAAAGACGCACCTTGCTTTGCTGACGGTAAATTATTAAATAATTCTGACGGCGAACTACCGGTTTTTCTAATTTTTTTATAAAACTCATCTAAACTCAAGCCTTTAAAGTTAAGAGCTCTTTTATCTCTTAGCAATACTCTTAAGTTTTGATAGGTTCCTGTAAACTCAATCTTAAAATTGTCTTTGAACCACTTGTTGTTCGCTCTTATATTTTGATCCAGAACATCCAGCTCAAGGCAAAGCTTATCAAATTTCTCGTCCAGATCTTTCGAAGAAAAATTGATAACAACAGGCTCTTCATCAATTGGAGCATTCAATGACGCTAAAGTCGCAGGACTTACTTCACCTGCCTGCAAACGAGGACTCATTGTTTGAGGTAGAGGTCCTAATCCAAAAGGCCGCAGCCTATCCCAAGCTGGTTGGTTATTCTGAGATACTTGTTGCAGCTGCACAGTCGCAGGTTGTTGCCTCGATGGTTGAGGATCTTGAGGCTGATTAGCTATGACT
>JACCDG010208676.1_pt1 | contig 29974 bp, 30 predicted proteins | sample 7442471 | NCBI WGS metagenome assembly JACCDG01 (sample SAMN15323444, study PRJNA562643) | freshwater metagenome | isolation source: river surface water | place: USA:Blue River Watershed | collected 2017-08-17 | reverse complement strand
TTACCCGCAGCGGGTGGCGTTTACCTTTTCGATTGCCGGTTACACCGATTTTTCGCGTTTTCCCGATGCGCGTCAGTTTATGGCCGATCATGGTTTGCCCGGATCAAAAATGGCGGAAAAGCGGCCGTTGCTGTTTGATCTGACCATCTGGGGTGTGCGCCGCGCCGATCTGCACCGGCCGGATTTTTATCTGCGCACCGCCAGGGAAGAGATGCCGGCATTCGATCAACAGCAGCTGCAAGAGCCGGCCCATGCCTGCCTGTTCATGCGTACCCAGCAGGAGGGGCTGCGCCAGGGTAGTGATGGCGCGGTGCAGGATCTGAAAGTGCAGTGGCAGGCCTGGGATTACGATATGAGCAAGCTGGCTGCGCCGGTGGAGGTGGTGCAGGGGCAGGTCGATCCGTTTGTGCCGTATCAGTTTGGCCAGCATCTGGCGGCCAATCTGCCCAATGCAACCTTGCACCTGTTGCTGGAAAAAGGCCATCTGTTGCCGTTCTCGGCCGAATTCCGCGCATGGCTGTTCGGGCGTGCCGACAGCTTGCGCGGCAAAGTGCCGGGCAAATAAAAAAACGGCAGCCTGAAGCTGCCGTTTTTCTTAATCTGGGATTGCCTTATTTCTTGACGGTTTTCTTGCCCGCTGCCGGCGCTGCGCCGGCCGATGATGTGACCTGTTTGTCGCCCTGGAAGGTGTTTTCCACCAGCGGTGGTGCATCCACCTGCGGCACGTGGCACTGCAGGCAGTTGTGGCGGCGCGACGAGACTTCTGTCAGCTTGTTGCCGTCGCGGTCGTAGAAGTGGCTGTCGCCAATTTTTACCGCTTTTTTCTCTTTGTATTTTTCCGGGCTGTGACAGCTCATGCACTGGTTTTCTTCCAGGTTGATGTCATCAAAGTTGTTGGTGGCGTGCGGAATCACCGGCGGCTGGGTGCTGAAGGTGCGGGTGATGGGGGCCTGTGATCCGGGGCGCTTGCCCACCGGGTTCAGCACTTCGGGCGCCACATCCTCGCTGGCGGTATCAATGCCGCGCATCGATTTGACGGGTGTCGTTGCATCTGCTGCCAGAGCAGAGGCGCCGGAAAACGCCAGCATCGCGGTCAGCAGAGCGGCCAGAGTGTTGCGGTGGATAGGTTTCATCGTCTTTGCTCCATGCTAGTTGTTTGGGCTCGCGTCGGCTGCATCGGCAGCACGATTGGCGAGGGCGATACGAAAACGGAATACATCCTTGCCGCAGACGTCGATACAACGTCCGCATTTACTGCAGTCAACATCGTTGATCAGCGGGCCAACACCTTTGGCTGCACCACGCAGCGGCGGGGTGATCACCTGTGGTTCCGGGCATACGGCGAAACAATCCATGCAATCGTTGCAGGCGGCACGTTTTTCGGCGCTGACATGCACCGGGCTGGCCTTGCCGAGCAGGCCGTAAAACGCGCCCACCGGGCACAGGTGGCCACACCAGGCACGCTGGCTGCCAAACACGTCGAACAGGAAGATGGCGAGAATGATCAGCCAGCCCCAGCCCATGCCGAAAATCAGGCCGCGATGCAGCATCGATACCGGGTTGACCAGCTCCCACGCCAGTGTGCCGCTGATGGCGGTGAGCACCAGCATGCCGCCCAGCACCCACAGCCGCAGTTTGCGCGGGATGCGCACGCCGCCCTTGATGCGCAGCCTGGCGCGCAACCAGGCGGCGCTGTCGGTGACGATATTCATCGGGCACACCCAGCCGCAGAAAACACGCCCGCCCAGCAGCAGGTAGAACACCAGCACGATGGCTGCGCCGATCCAGGCAGTCTGATACGGCATGTGCCCGGCGGCCAGCATTTGCAGCAGATACAGCGGGTCGGTCAGCGGTAGTGTTTTCAGCGTCAGGCTGCTGTTGAGATTGCCGGTGACCACCCAGACGCCGCCCAGCGGGCCAAGCAGAAACAGCCCGAGAATGCCCAGCTGCGATAGCCGGCGCATGATCCACCATTTGCCGATGGCGCGGTTGCCGCCTCCGGTGGTTGCAGGTGCCTGGCTCATAGCTGGTTCCCCTGTTTGGCTGGTGGCAGGCCGCCGGGAGCCGCATCAGGTGTGGCATCCGGCATGCGATCCGGCAGGTCGACAATGCCCTGTTCTTCGATCAGTGATTGGCCGGCTTTTTTCTTTTCTTCCCAGCCCAGCCGGTAATGTTTGCCGGCTTCGGCCTTGGCCAGCGGGCGCGGCAACACCTTGATTGCGGGCGTTTCCAGCACGCAGCCTTTTTCACATTTGCCGCAGCCGGTGCAGGCATCCGAATGCACGGTAGGAATAAACACCGCGTGTTTGTCGGTGCGGGTGTTGTGCTGCTGCTCCAGCGTAATTGCCTTGTCGATCAGCGGGCAGACGCGGTAACACACATCACAGCGCAGGCCGAGGAAGTTAAGGCAGGTTTCGTGGTCGATCAGCACCGCCAGGCCCATCTGTGCCTTGTTGATGTCGGTCAGGCTGTGATCCAGCGCACCACTGGGGCAGGCTTTTACGCATGGAATGTCTTCACACATTTCGCATGGCAGGTTGCGCGCCACAAAATAGGGGGTGCCGGTGGCCACATGTTCGCCGGGTGTGGCGAGCTTGAGAATCTGGTACGGGCAATCACGCACACACAGGCCGCAGCGGATGCAGGCGCCAAGAAAATCCGCTTCCGGCAGCGCGCCTGGCGGGCGGATTGCGCCCGGCGGCAGTGCCTGCGTCTGGTGCGAATACAGCCCCAGGCACAGGCCGGCCAGGCTCAGGCCGCAGGCGGTTTTGCCGGCATCCAGCAAAAATTCGCGGCGAGCGGGCGATGTGAGTGGTTTGAGTGTCTTGTCTGTCATGATGTTTCAGCCCCTGTCGGCTGTGGTCAGCAGGTCTGAGTGTTACCCGCTCACCACAACCCCCGGCCCGCAGGCCGGGAGCATGTTTGCTGTTTAAGCCTTGACGATTTTCACCGCACACTTCTTGAAGTCGGTCTCTTTCGAGATCGGGCAAGTGGCGTCCAGTGTCAGCTTGTTGACCAGGCGGCTTTCGTCGAAGAACGGCACGAATACCAGGCCAACCGGCACCTTGTTGCGGCCACGGGTTTCCACGCGGGTGGTGATTTCGCCGCGACGCGATACCACTTTCACCGTGTCGCCGCGTTTCAGCCCGCGCTTTTCCGCATCGTCCGGGTGCATGACCACCCAGGCGTCGGGGAAGGCCTTGTACAGTTCCGGCACGCGGCGGGTCATCGAGCCGGTGTGCCAGTGTTCCAGCACGCGGCCGGTACACAGCCACAGATCGTAGTCCTTGTCCGGTTGCTCGGCTGCCGGCTGATAGGGCAGCGCAAAGATGTTGGCCTTGCCGTCGGCATTGCCGTAGAACTTCACGCCTTCGCCGGCCTTGACGTAAGGGTCGTAGCCCTCGCGGAAGCGCCACAGGGTTTCCTTGCCATCCACCACCGGCCAGCGCAGACCACGTGCCTTGTGGTAAACGTCGAAGTTGGCCAGATCGTGACCATGGCCACGGCCAAACTCGGCGTATTCCTCGAACAGGCCTTTTTGCACGTAATAGCCAAAGGCTTGTGATTCGTCGTTGCTGTAGTCTTTCCAGGCGTGAGCGTTCACCCGTTTCATCTCGTTCAGGTCGAACTTGTTGACCACGCCGTTGGCAAACAGCACCTCATACATGGTCTTGCCCTTGTATTGCGGTGCCTTGTCCAGCAGCTCAGGCGTCCAGACCTCTTCCATCTTGAAGCGTTTGGAGAACTCCATGAATTGCCACAGATCGGAACGTGCCTGACCCGGTGCCTTCACCTGCTGGCGCCAAACCTGGGTACGGCGCTCGGCATTGCCGAATGCGCCTTCTTTTTCCATCCACATTGCCGCAGGCAAAATCAGGTCGGCCGCCAGTGCCGATACGGTCGGATACACATCCGAATGCACGGTGAACACCGCCGGATTGCGCCAGCCCGGATAGGTTTCGCCGTTGATGTTTGGCCCGGCCTGCATATTGTTGTTGGTGGTACACCAGAAAAAGCCCAGCTTGCCGTCTTTCAGCGCGCGGCTCTGTGCCACCGCGTGCAGGCCGATCCAGTCCGGCACCGCGCCAGCCGGCAGTTTCCAGATACCTTCGGTGATTTCACGGTGTTTCGGGTTGGTCACCACCATGTCAGCCGGCAGGCGGTGTGCAAAGGTGCCCACTTCACGCGCGGTGCCGCATGCCGATGGCTGGCCGGTGAGCGAGAACGGCCCGTTGCCCGGCTCGGAAATCTTGCCGGTCAGCAGATGCACGTTGTAGATCATGTTGTTGACCCAAGTGCCACGGGTGTGCTGGTTGAAACCCATGGTCCAGTAGGAGCAGACCTTGGTTTTCGGGTCGGCGTAGGCTTTGGCCAGGGCTTCCAGGTTTTCTGTCGGCACGCCGGAGAGCTGGGCGGTGTACTCCAGCGTATAAGTCGAAACGAATTTCTTGAACTCTTCAAAGTCGATTGCTGTCGAGTTGTTCGGGTTGCCTTTCGGCTTGCCGTCGGCACCCGGATAACCGTTGTTCTTTTCGTTCACTTCCAGCGCGTGGTTCGGGCGCAGGCCATAACCGATGTCGGTGACACCTTTCTTGAAGTTGACGTTTTTCTTCACAAACGCCTCGTTCACTGCACCGTTCTGGATGATGTAGTTGCAGATGTAGTTGAGGATCGCCAGATCACTCTGCGGCTTGAAGATCAGCGTATTGTCTGCCAGCTCGGTGGAGCGGTGGTCAAAGGTCGACAACACATGGATTTTTACGTGTTTGGCAGTCAGGCGGCGATCAGTGATGCGCGACCAGAGGATCGGGTGCATTTCCGCCATGTTCGAGCCCCACAGCACGAAGGCATCGGCTTTTTCCATGTCGTCGTAACAACCCATCGGCTCATCAATGCCGAAAGTGCGCATGAAGCCGGCAACGGCCGAAGCCATGCAGTGGCGGGCATTCGGGTCGAGATTGTTGCTGCGAAAGCCTGCCTTGAACAGCTTGGCTGCAGCATAACCTTCCCAGATGGTCCACTGGCCGGAGCCGAACATGGCGATGTTTTTCGGGCCACCGGCCTTGAGCGATGCCTTGCACTTTTCGGCCATGATGTCGAAGGCCTGATCCCAGCTGATCGGGGTGAATTCGCCGTTCTTGTCGAACTTGCCGTTTTTCATGCGCAGCAGTGGCTGGGTCAGGCGATCCTTGCCGTACATGATCTTCGACAGGAAATAACCCTTGATACAGTTGAGGCCCTTGTTGACCGGGGCATCCGGGTCGCCCTGGGTGGCCACCACGCGGCCGTCTTTCACACCGACCAGCACGCCGCAGCCAGTGCCGCAGAAGCGGCAGGTTCCTTTATCCCAGCGGATGCCGTCCGCACCCGGCTTGGCAACCGTGGCGGCTACGGCAATCGGAATCTGCACACCGGCAGCGGTGGCAGTGGCGGTGACTGCACTGTTTTTGATGAACTCACGACGGGTAAGGCTCATGACTGAATCTCCTGTTCAAGCGCTGCATCTTCTTCGAAATGGTGGTAGACCATCGACGCCGACAATACGCCAGGCAACTGGCGGATTTGCTCGAAGCATTCGGTGGTGGCGCGGTCGTCGCTGGCCTCGATGGTGACCACCATTTTGTGATCAGGGCTGATGGCATGGATTTCCACGCCGCCCAAGTCGTCGAGCCCGGTCTGAACCACGGGTAAATGATCGGGGTGTGCATGCACCACGATGCCGGAAATGTTCACTTCGACCCCCTCAATCTGAAAAACCCTGTACGGAATATGGTTGCAGCTGCGAGATTGCGCCTGCGAGAGACCAAATTCCTTGATAGCTATCAAGTATCGCTGTGCTTGCTTGCGCTGGCGCAAAATCTGCTGCGGGCCAGAGTCAAGGCCGGCCCGCCGTTGATAATTGTCAAGGTGATGGCTGAGTCCTTTGCCTACACTGCGCGACATGATTGCGAACACATCTTTGCCCCTGTTGCAGGTTAGGGGTGTTGCCAAACATTTTCAGCATGCGCCGGTGTTGCGTGGCGTGGATCTGGATCTGGCTGCCGGCGAGTGTTTTGCGCTGTTTGGCGCCAACGGTGCCGGCAAAAGCACCCTGTTGCGGGTGCTGGCCACGCTGCAGCGGCCCAATGCCGGGCAATTCTCGATTTGTGGCCACGATGGCGTGGCGCAGCGCGATCAGGCACGCCAGCATGTATTTGCAGTGGCGCATGGCAGCCATCATTACGATGAGCTGAGTGCGCTGGAAAATCTGCAGTTTGCCCTGGGCTTGCGTGGTATCGGCTTGCAAGCGGGTGCGCTGGAGGATGCCTTGGCCAAGGTTGGCCTGCAGGCATTTGCCGGTGCGCGGGTGCGGGTGTTTTCCTCGGGCATGAAAAAACGGCTGGCGCTGGCCAAGGCGATGTTGCTCAATCCATCGCTTTTGCTGCTGGATGAGCCTTATGCCGCGCTGGATGAAATCGGTGTGGCGCTGGTCAACGATTTTGTGCGCGAGCGCCTCGCGGCTGGCGCAGCCATACTGATGGTGTCGCACGATCGGCAGCTCAGTGCACAGGTGGCGAGCCGGGTGGGGGTGTTGCGGCGCGGCAGGCTGGAAGAATGCAGCGTCGAGGAATTGCTGGAAGCGGAGGACTGGCTGCAATGAATGCCTTTATCGCCGCCGTGCGCGCCATTGTCTGGAAAGACCTCGCCAGCGAATGGCGCAGTCGCGAACAGATGGCGTCGATGTTCTTTTTCGCGCTGCTGACTTTGTTCATTTTCAATTTCTCGCTGAACCTCGATCCGGCCCAGGTGCGCGAGCTGATGCCGGGGCTGATCTGGATTGCCTTTTCGTTTACTGCCGTGATTGGCCTGGGGCGTTCCTTCATCGCCGAACGCGAAAATGATTGCCTCGATGCCTTGCTGATGTCGCCGGCTCCCAAGGGCGCGCTGTATCTGGGCAAGCTCACCGCCAACCTGCTGTTTACCCTGGCGGTGGAAGTGGTGTTGTTCCCGCTGTTTGTGCTGTTTTTCAATTTTGATCCGGGGCCGGACTGGCCGATGTTGCTGCCGGTGTTTGCACTGGGCACGCTCGGGCTGGCGGCGCTGGGCACGTTGTTTTCAGCGATGATGGTGCAAGTCCGGGCGCGCGAGTTGATGTTTCCCATTCTTACCTTGCCGCTGGCGTTTCCGGTGATCATCGGCGCGGTGCAGGCCACCGCTGCGGTGCTGGCGGCCAAACCGCTGGCGCACTACAGTGGCTGGCTGCAGTTGCTGACGGCGTTTGATCTGGTATTTGTGATCGTCGCTTACTGGACTTTCGAATTCGTATTGGAGAGCTGAGTGTTCAATCAACTATTCAAACTGGCGCAGCGTCTGGCGCCGCTGATTGGCCTGGCTGCCTGGCTGTTGCTGGCTGCGGGCTTGTACTGGTCATTGGTGAAAGCACCCGCCGATTATTATCAGGGTGAAGTGGCGCGGCTGATGAACCTGCATGTGCCCTTGGCGAAAACCTCATTGCTGGCGTACAGCGTGGCGTTCATCGCCAGTATTGTTTATCTGTGGAAGCGCGCGCCGCTTGCCGATCAGATTGCCCATGCCGCGATGGCGGTCGGGATTGTGTTTACTGCCTGCACGCTGATGTCCGGCTCGATCTGGGGCAAGCCGACCTGGAACGCATGGTGGACGTGGGATGCGCGGCTGGTGTCGTTTGCGGTGATGTTCCTGATGATGGCCGGTTATCTGATGCTGCGTACTTATGTGGAAGATCCGGAGCGGCAGGCGCGTTTTGCCGCAGTGCTGGCGCTGGTCGGCTTTATCGATCTGCCGGTAATCCATCTGTCGGTGCGCTGGTGGCGCACCCTGCACCAGCCGGCGTCGTTCAAGGGCGCCGGCAAGATTGCGATTGCCCCGGAAATGCTTACCTCGCTGGCGCTGATGGCCGCCGGCATGATGACCCTGTTTGTCTACCTGACGCTGCTGTACACACGCCGCCTGCAATTGCAGGCGCAGCTGGAACAGAAGCAGCGTCAGCAACTGATGGAGTTTGCGCAATGATCAATTGGATTCGCTGGGGATTGGCGCTGGCGGCCCTGCTGGCTGCGGTCAACGCCGGCTGGCAGCGTTATCAGGAACAGGTGGCGCCGATTGCACTGAGCGCCTATGCGCAACAGTCTGCCGGCACCCAGGTGCGTTTGCTGGGCCGCGTCAGTGGCGGCTCGCTGAAGGCCGAGGCGGGGGCCTTGCTGTTTGTGCTGGATATCGACGGACAAAAGGTGCCGGTACGTTACACCGGCAAAGATGGCGACAGTGTGCGCGAGCTGAAAACCATGCTGGTGGGCGGCAAACGGCAGGCTGACGGCAGCCTGGCTGCCGATTTTGTGGGGATCAATCCAAAATATGGTTATGTGGCTGCCGGCTTTGGCCTGGTGCTGTGTGTATTGTTGCTGCGCACGCTGACACTGGAACTCAAGTTGCGCAAGCTGGAACGGGAGGTTGCATGAATCGCAAAATTGGCATTGTCGGCAGCGCGCTGGTGGTGGCCGGCATCGTGGCTTATCTGGCCTGGGGCAGCTTCAGCGATTCGCTGGTGTATTTCTACACCCCGGCCGAAGTGGTGAAACTGACGCCTGCGCAGGAAAACGACCGGATTCGGGTCGGCGGCATGGTGGTCAAGGGCAGTATGAAGGTCAAGCCACAAGACACCGAAATCGAATTTCTGCTCACCGATGGAGAAAAAACCATTCCGGTGCGTTATGTCGGTGTGCCGCCCGATCTGTTTGCCGAAGGGCAGGGCGCAGTGGTGGAAGGTTTCTGGCGCCAGTCGGGCCGTTTTGAAGCAAAACTGATCATGGCCAAACATGCGGAGGATTACATGCCGGTAGAAATGAAGCGCGCCGGCAAGGAAATGCCGAAAGAAGACCTGATCAAAACCTTGAAGCAATAATCATGTATCTCGCGATTGGACATTTCGCCCTGAGCCTGGCCCTGTGCCTTGCATTGGCCGGTATCGGCGCCGCGCTGGCCGCCTTGCGCGGCTCTCCGGGCTGGGCACGCTCGGCCCGTTACTCCGTGTTTCTGGTGTTTCTGACGCTGACCGTCAGTATCGGCATTCTCGAATACGCTTTCCTGACGCACGATTATGCGCTGGATTACGTCGCCGCTCATTCCAGCAACGATCTGCCCTTGTTCTACCTGGCCACCGCCTTGTGGGGCGGGCATGAAGGCTCGCTGTTGCTGTGGGTGTGGATTCTGTCGCTGTATGCGGCGCTGGCCGCCTGGTGGCACTGGTCCACCCACCCGCGCACCATGCCTTATCTGCTGCTGATTTCGCAGGCGGTGATGGCAGGTTTTCTGTCGCTGGTCAGTTTTCTCTCCAACCCTTACCAGATGGCCAGCGAGCGTTTGCCGGACGGCGCGGGCATGAACCCCTTGCTGCAGGATCCGGGCATGGTGTTCCACCCGCCATTCCTCTATATGGGTTATGTCGGTTTCACCATTCCGTTTGCGTTTGCCATGGCCGCATTGTTGTCAGGCCGCGCCGATGCCGAGTGGATCAAGGCCACCCGCCGCTGGACCTTGTTCTCCTGGCTGATGTTGACCTTCGGCATTGCCATGGGTGGTTACTGGGCGTATTACGAGCTGGGCTGGGGTGGTTACTGGGCGTGGGACCCGGTGGAAAATGCATCCTTCATGCCGTGGCTGACCGGTACGGCGTTTCTGCATTCGGTGATGGTGCAGGAGACCCGGCGCATGTTCAAGGTCTGGAATGTGTTCCTGATCATCATGACCTTCGCGCTGTCGCTCTTGGGAACCTTCCTGGTGCGTTCCGGCGTGTTGTCGTCGGTGCATTCGTTTGCCGCCGATCCTTCTCGCGGCATGTACATATTGCTGTTCATGACCGTCGTGCTGGTGCTGTCGTTCGGCGCGTTGATTCTGCGGGCCTCCAAACTCTCTGCCGAAGCGCGGCTCGATTCGCTGTTGTCGCGTGAATCGGCTTTTCTCTACAACAACCTGTTTTTCCTGGTGGCCACCGCCACCGTGTTTGCCGGCACGCTTTACCCGCTGGCGCTGGAAGCCTTTTCCGGCGGCAAGGTGACTGTCGGCGCGCCGTATTACAACACTGTGTTTACCCCCGTGATGCTGGCCATGACTGCACTGATGGGCATCGGCCCGCTGATTCCGTGGCGTACCGTCAGCCCGCAGCGCTTGCGCCGCGAACTGCTGCTGCCTGTCGTCGGTGCCTTGCTGGGTGTGCTCGCCAGCGTGCTGGCTGGCATTCATGCGGTTTATCCGCTGCTTGGCCTGGGGCTGGCCTATTTTGTGGCGCTGGCGATTGTGGTTGACCTGCTGAGTGCCGCACGTGCGCTGCGCCAGCGTGATGGCTGTGGCGTGCTGGCATCGGTGCCGCTGGCCATCTGGGGCAACAAGCGCCGCTTTGGCGGGCAGATGGTGCACGCGGGTGTGGTGCTGGTGATTCTGGGGCTGATCGGCTCCAATGCCTTCAAAGAGGAAAAAGAGCTGATGCTGAAGCCGGGCGACAGTTTTCAGCTGGGGCCGTATCAGGTGCGTTTCGAGGGGGTGAAAGAGCGGCGTGGCGAGAACTATGAGGCAGTAACCGGCCGTTTTGTGGTGCAGGATGGCGAGCCGCTGGTGCTGAACCCCGAGCGCCGCCAGTATCGGAATTCGCGCATGCCGACGACCGAAGCCGCGATTCACGACAACTGGCTGCGCGACGTATATCTGGCCTTGGGCAACGAGGCAGAGGGCGCCTGGGCAGTCAAGGCGTACCACAATCCGCTGGTCAAGTGGTTGTGGGCCGGCATTATCGTGATGGGGCTGGGCACGATACTGGCCATGCTGCAAGGCCGGCGCAAGGGAGGCAAGGCATGAAAGTGTGGATGAAGTGGGTGCTGGCATTGGCCTTGCTGCTGCTGATTGCCTTGTTCTGGCGGGGCTTGCAGTCCAACCCGAGGCATATCCCGTCGGTGTTGCTGGGGCAGGCCGCCGCGCCGTTTGCCGCACCCGCGCTGGACGATGGCCGGGAAATCAGGCTGGAGCACTACCGTGGCAAGGTGCTGCTGCTGAATTTCTGGGCTTCGTGGTGCACCGAGTGTATTGCCGAACATGCCAATCTGCTGAAGCTGGCGCGTGATTTTCAGTCCAGCCCGGATTTTGCCATGCTCGGGGTGGTGTATCAGGATCAGCCTGACGATGCGCGAGCCTTTCTGCAGCAAAAGGGTGCAGCGTTTCCGAGTGTTATCGACGCCAAGGGCCAGATCGGCATTGATTACGGCGTATACGGCGTGCCGGAAACTTTCCTGATCGACCGCAATGGCCGGATTGTCTGCAAGCAGTTCGGGCCGATTGTCGGCGCCGAGGATGTCAAGGTACGGCAGCGCTGGCTGGCAACGCTGCTGGCCGGCAAGGAGTTGAAATCATGCGAATGACCACCGTGCTGGCCGGCATGCTGCTGGCCGGGGCCTGTCTGGCCAATCAGGTGCAGGAATCAAAAGTGGATGCCCAAACCCGCGAGCTGGCGCGCGAATTGCGCTGTACCGTGTGCCAGAGTGAAACCCTGTGGGAGTCGAATTCGACGCTGGCGCAGCAGATGCGTGCGCTGATTCGCGAGAAGCTGCAACAGGGACAATCGCCCGAGCAGGTAAAAGATTTTCTTTTTCAGCGATATGGCGACTATATTTTGATGAAGCCGCGGTTCAGTGGCGCTCATATTGCTCTCTGGTTATTACCCCTGTTTTTACTGTTGATTGGTGCTTACGCGCTGTGGCGCACCTTGTTGCGCTGGCGCAAGCCGGTGGCCATGTCAACCGCAGCGCCACTGTCGCCGGACATGCGCTCACGCATCGACAGGGAGTTGCAGCAGGCGGAGGATGAGTCATGAACCCGCTCTGGATCATGGGCGCCATGCTGGTGCTGTGTGTCATCTGGCTGGTGTGGCCATTGTGCTGGAAACCCGGAAACCCCTTGCCGCAGGGTATCGAAGACGATGCCAGCGAGCGCCATCTGCTGCAGGCGGAAAAACGGCGCCTGCTGGCAGAAATCAAGCGTCAGCGTGCCGAGCAGCTTGAAGGCCGGCAGGACGATGCCAGCGCGCAGCGCTTGCTGGCTGATAGCGAGGCGGCGCTGGCGCAGCTGCTGCGGCAGATCGACGCGCTGGGCAATCGACCCGCCCCGGCGCCGGTGGTGCTCAACGAGCCCGCACACTGGTTGGCCGCGCTGTTGCTGGCTGCGAGCGTGGCGGCTGCTGCATCGATGTTGTTTCGCCAGCAATGGCGCGACCCGCCGGCCGCGCCGTTATCGACCATGCCCAAGGATATCGGCGAAATGCTCAAGCGGCTGGAGCAGCGCCTGGTACGCGAGCCGGATTCCTTTACCGGCTGGGTAATGGCCGGCAGAACCTATGCATCGTTGGGCGACAAGGAAAAAGCCCGTATGGCCTGGGCCAATGCTTACCGCATCAAGCCCGATAGCCGTGAGGCCCGTTTCCAGCATGCCATCGGCCTGCTGGAGCTGGGTGAAGACCGCCATTATCAGGCTGCGCTGGCTCATTTTGATGCCTTGCAGCAGGCGCAGATGGATTCGGTGGAGCTTGGCTGGTATCGCGGGCTGGCCCTGTTCAGCCTGAAGCAGTTTCCGCAGGCAAAACAGCAGTGGCAACAGGTACTGGAACAGTTGCCCCCCGAGGGAGAGGAGCACGATATGGTTGTCGATGCCATCCGCCGGGCTTCCCGGCCCGATCAGGAAGCGCAGCAATGAGGCGCCTGCCGGTTGCTGCAGCCCTGTTTGGGCTGGTTGCCTGCTTGCAGGCGCAGACGTTCGAGCCGGATACCCCTTATCTGTACGACAGTTTCGAACCACAGCAGAAGCCCTGGCAGCCAGGGCGTGACCTGAATATCGAAGAGGTATTCAAGAATTACCAGTACTTCGAAGTCATCTTCGGGCGTGACGGCCTGATGAAAGTCAGCACCATACGCCAAGGGAAACGCAGCGAAGTCAGGTTCTACCGGCGCCTGCCCGATGGCGGGCTGGAGCCGGTCAAGCCTGAAGGCGCTGTGCAGTAAATGGCCTGTACTGCTGCCTGCAGCAGGAAAAGCCATGCAATCGCTGTAACCGTCAGCAACAAGTTTGATATTGATCAAGTGTGAGACCCTAAATGCAGTAGGGGCGAACAAAAGCTTGATACCTGTCAATGCTTGAAAAGCCGGACAGCACAAAAATGGGGCGCGTAAAACAGGTGGCCTTGGCGTTGTGATACCGGGGTCAAATGCTTTCCTTGAACGAACGGGGGGTTAAATGAAAGTGAAATTGGGTTTGTCCGCCATTGCAATGGCGATGCTGAGTGGTCTGGCTGCTGCTGAAGCTGCACCGGCTCCGGCTGGTGTTGCACCGGAAGCACTGGATGCAACCAAGAAGATCTACTTTGAGCGTTGTGCCGGTTGTCACGGCGTGTTGCGTAAAGGCGCTACCGGTAAAAACCTGGAGCCTGCCAACACCCAGAAACTGGGTCAGACTCGTCTGGAAAAAATCGTTGCTTACGGTACCGAAGGTGGTATGCCGAACTTCGAAGACATCCTGACCAAGGAAGAAATCACCAATATCTCCAAATACATCATGCAGACTCCGGATAATCCGCCGGAATGGGGCATGAAAGAGCTGAACCAAAGCTGGAAACTGGTTATCAAGCCGGAAGACCGCCCGAAGAAGCAGCTGAACAAGATCAATCTGAAAAACGTGTTCTCGGTGACCCTGCGTGACACCGGCGAAGTGGCTTTGATCGACGGCGACACCAAGCAGATCTGGGGCTTCGTTAAAACTGGTTACGCCGTACACATTTCGCGTCTGTCGGCTTCCGGTCGTTATGTTTACGTGATTGGCCGTGATGGCAAGCTGGACCTGATCGACATGTGGTTCGAGAAGCCAACCGTGGTTGCAACCATCAAGATCGGTCTGGATGCTCGTTCGGTGGAAACCTCCAAGTTCAAGGGCTTTGAAGACAAGCTGGCGATTGCCGGTGGTTACTGGCCGCCGCAATACGTGATCATGGACGGCCAGACTCTGGAGCCGAAGAAAGTGGTTTCAACCCGTGGCATGACTGTTGATGGCGAATACCATCCGGAACCACGCGTGGCTTCGATCGTTGCCTCGATGATCAAACCGGAATGGGTTGTGAACGTGAAAGAAACCGGCATGATCAAGCTGGTTGACTACACCGACATCAACAACACCAAGGAAACCACCATCAATTCGGCCAAGTTCCTGCATGACGGCGGCTGGGATTCGACCAAGCGTTACTTCCTGGTTGCTGCCAACGCATCCAACAAGGTTGCCGTGGTAGATACCAAAACCGGCAAACTGGCTGCGCTGGTGGATACCAAGCCGAAGCCGCATCCAGGCCGTGGCGCTAACTTCGTGCATCCAAAATTCGGTCCGGTATGGGCAACGTCGCACCTGGGTTCGGACGTGATCACCCTGATTGGTACTGATCCGGCGAAGAACAAGCAGTACGCCTGGAAAGTGGTTCAGGAACTGAAAAACCACGGTGCCAACTCGTTGTTCGTGAAAACCCATCCGAAGTCGAACAATCTGTGGGCTGATGCGCCGCTGAATCCGGAAACCGTGAATGCCGAATCGGTAACCGTTTACGACATCAAGAATCTGGACAAAGGCCCGCAAGTCATTAATGTGGCACAAATGGCTGGCCTGCCGGAGACCAAGGCTGTGAAGCGTGTGGTTCAGGGTGAATACAGCGCAGACGGTTCGGAAATCTGGTTCTCGATCTGGGCAGGGAAAACCGACCCGTCGGCAATCGTGGTTATCGACGACAAGACTCGCAAGTTCAAGGCTGTGATCAAGGATCCAAAACTGATCACTCCGACTGGCAAGTTCAACGTCTATAACACCCAGCACGACGTTTATTGATGTATCAACCGCCCGGGCTTGAGGGAGACCGGGCGGTATTTCCCCGATTGCAGAGGGCAGCCAAATGTCTAGCGACACAACAAAAAAAGGTTTTTTCGGTCGTATCTGGGCCGCATTGCGCAAGCCTAGCGCCAAATATTCAGTTCTGGCACTGTTCGGTGGCGGCATGATTGCCGGCGTGATTTTCTGGGGTGGTTTCAACACCGCCATGGAAGCCACCAACACCCTGGATTTCTGTATCTCCTGCCATGAAATGCGCGACAACGTATATCAGGAATACAAGACAACAATTCACTATACCAACCGTACCGGCGTGCGTGCCGTGTGTTCCGATTGCCATGTGCCGAAAGACTGGACACACAAGATGATCCGCAAGATCCAGGCCAGCAAGGAAGTGTATGGCAAGATCGTCGGCACCATCGATACCAAGGAAAAATTTGAAGCAAACCGTCTGCGCCTGGCCACCAACGAGTGGAAACGCATGAAAACCAGCGACTCGCGTGAATGCCGCAACTGCCACAGTTTCCAGGGCATGAACCCGGAAATGCAGAAACAGCGGGCACGCAAGCAGCATGAAAATGCGCAAAAAGACGGTGCTACCTGTATCGATTGCCACAAAGGCATCGCGCATCACAAGCCGCAAAACATGCCGGAAGACGAAGAGTAAACCTTTCGGTCACGCAGGGATCAGGAACAGGGCGCAAGCCCTGTTCTGGTTGGAGAGTACGCAGTTTAAATCCTGACAGAAGGAGTATTTCATGAAATCGAGTTTCAAACTGGTTGCCGGCATGGCGCTGACGCTGGCTGTAGGTGCGGCTTTTGCAGCTGCTCCTAACTGGGACAAGGTTCCGGCCAAGAAAATCACCCTGTTCTATCCAGGCACTGCCGCCATGGAATGGATCACCAAGGGCACTGAACACGGTGGTGCCAAGGCTGTGAAAAAAGGCGAGCGTTGCATCGACTGCCACGAAGAAGAGGCGGCTGATATCGGCAACAAGATCGTATCTGGCCAGAAACTGGAACCGGCACCGATCAAGGGCAAGGCTGGCAGCATTCCGCTGACCGTGCAGGCCGCGCATGATGCCGAAAACCTGTATGTACGCATGACCTTCAAATCGCCGGCTGCATCGGGCGCTGCCAAAATGGATGCCGACAATCAGGTGAAAGCTGCATTCATGCTGGAAGACGGCGGCAAGGCCGATCTGGCGGCACAGGGCGGTTGCTGGGGTACTTGTCATGCCGACGCACGCACCATGCCGGGCGGCAAGGATGACAAGAAGAAATACATTGCCGGCGGCAGCGTAGCCAGTGGCAAGTATCTGGATCTGGTGCAATGGCAGAGTGGCAAGAAAGCCAAGCCGGTAGATGGCTCTGTGGCTGAAACGCGCAATATGAGCGGTGGCACTTCGCTGGTATCGGCTGAAGGCAAGAATGCCGGCGGTACCTGGACTGTGGTATTCACCCGCAAGCTGGCCGGTAACCCGGCTGCCGGCGATGTGGCGCTGGCTGCAGGCAAGCAGTACAACATCGGCTTTGCCGTGCATGACGACCATGCTGCTGGCCGTTTCCACCATGTATCGTTCGGCTACACCCTGGGCCTGGATGATGCCAAGGCCAACATCAACGCAGTCAAGCAATAAGTCTGTATTGGTGTTGTCAGAAAGCGGCACCCCTTGCGGGGTGCCGCTTTTTCGTTAATAGTGGCGCCCGCAGGTTCTGTGTTCAACATGAAAGGGATGCCATGACAAAGATGCTTCTTCTGCCGCTCTTGCTGATGTCCTCTCTCGCCGCTGCCGAAACGCGTGAGGTGAGCATCATCAACATGAAGTTCGAGCCGGAAACGCTGGTGATTAAACCCGGCGACACTGTGCGCTGGGTCAACAAGGAAAAACGTACCTATCACACGGTGTTGTTCAAGGGTGAAGCGGTTGCCGAATCGCAGCCGCTGTTCCCCGGCGACAGCCATGAACGCAGGTTTGAACAGCCTGGCACTTATCCGTATATCTGCGGCCCGCATCCGCACATGACTGCTGAAATCCGCGTTCAGCCCTGAATCCTCCTTTTGAGGCAGGTCAAAGCCGGCAATGTTGAAGCCGGCTACACTGCCAATTCGATTTGCAAAGAGAATGCCAATGTCTGAACAGACTTCCCGCCAGCCACCCGGCGATTTGGCCATGTGGTTTTTTATCTGTGCCGAACTGTTGGTGTTTGGTGCCTTTTTTATCGCCTACGCCTTTGCCCGGGCGAAAAATATCGAGTTGTTCAACAGTTCGCAGCTGACACTCAATCGAACTGCGGGCCTGATCAACACCGCCGTGCTGATCACCGGCAGTTATTTTGTGGTGCGTGCCGTGATTGCCATCAGGCAAAACCTGTCAAGCCTGTGTGCACGCTGGTTGTGGGCCGCCTTTGGCAGTGGCGTGGTGTTTGTGGCGATCAAGATTGTCGAGTTCGGCGAAAAATTGTCGGCGGGCATTTCCCTGTCCAGCAACACTTTCTACATGTTTTATTTGTCGCTGACCTTTTTCCATTTCCTGCACGTCATCCTTGGCATGGTGATTCTGGCGGCGGTGGCACTGAAAGCCGGCAAGGGCGGTTATTGCTCGACGGATTACAGTGGCGTCGAAACCGGCGCATCATACTGGCACATGGTCGATCTGGTGTGGATCGTGCTCTTCCCGCTGGTTTACGTGCTGCATTGAGAGGACTGGCATGAATACTCGTAACGCTACCCTGATCTGGGCCGGGCTGCTGCTGCTGACCCTGTTGTCTTTTTCTCTGGGTGAGGTACCCAATCCGGGCACCTGGCCGCTAATGGTGATTGGTGCCGCCACCTTGATCAAGGGCAAACTGGTGATGGACTATTTCATGGGACTGAAAGCCGTCGGCGGTGTATTCCTCCATGTGCTTACCGGCTGGCTGGTGCTGGTGCTGGGATTGATCGCGCTGGCGTTTACACGCGCCTGAGCCCGGTTCAGCGCGGTGTCAGCATTTGTGCGCGGGCTTCGTCGGCAGGCAGGTGCTGACGCAGGATACGCAGCATGCTGCCATCGACTACCAGTTCATTCACCTGTTTTTGCCACGCTTCAGCCTGGCTCTGGGTAAAGCGGCTTTTGCTCAGTATCAGCGCGTGAGGCACTGGCGCCTCCTGGCTGGCCCAGTCGGTCAGCGTAAACCGGCCACTGAGATCAGCCGCCTGCAGGTGCAGTCGATACACCGGTGATTGTGCAAACATCCCTTCTACCCGGCCGGCTTTCAGCAGGGTAAATGCCGACGCGACGTCGGGCACATCGATGACACGACCCTGCTGTCGCATCTGCTCCAGAAAACGATCTGCCGTTTCGCCATGTTTGAATGCACGCACGGCTGCCCATTTTGCCTTGTCTCGCTTCAGAAACGCATCGGGTGTTGCACTTGGCGGCGTTGTAACGGCCATGTTTTTTAATGCCATATAGGGTGCAAACCAGGCAAACCTGTCGCGAGCCGGGTTCTGTATGCCGGAGACGCTCATGTCCAGTGCGCCATTTTCCAGATCCTGCCAGATGCGCGCCCGCGGCATGACGCTGATTTCGAAGCGGCAGCCGGTGCGTTGGCGCAACGCGTCCACGACATCCTTGTCTATGCCCCTGCCATTGTTGTAAAGCAAACCGAACTCGTAAAACGCCAGCCTGACCGGTTTTTCCCCGCAATCCACCGCCGCATGTGCCGCTGAAACGGGTAGGCCCAGCAACAGCAGCACGCACCATGATTTCATCTGTCTCATCCATCTGCTTCAGAACTGTTATCAGCATAGAAGATTCGTAGTTTGATAACTTGGTGAATAGCCACTAAAACGGAACGATATGCGCGCCATGTTTCGTTCTCTCTCTGATCATCCGATAAGGCTTGCCGTTCTGGCGGCTGTGCTGATTGGATTCGTTTCGGTTTTGTTCCAGATGTCTGCGGTTTATCGCGGCGCCTGGGAGGATGCCAAGGGTGAAACCGATGCGGCCGCAGAAGTGATGCGTGACCCGGCGCAGCGTGCCATCTATGAACTCAATCTGGAGATGGGAAACAATATTGTTCAAAGCCTGGTCAAGACTGGCCTGGCGAGAAATGCGCTGATTCTGGACGAAACAGGAAAGCCGTTCGCAGAGGCGAATCTGGCCACGCTAAGTGAAACCTCATTACACACACGCATGGGGGATGTGTTGTTCGGGGGCGTGCCTGCCGCCTTTGTGCCTCTGCATGAGCCAAATGGCAGGCGTCAGCTGGGTGAACTGCGTATCGAGCCGAATTACCTGTTGCATTTTGCAAGGTTCTGGAGCGACTTGCTGCAATTTGCCCTGATCGAGTTTTTGCGGGTTTTCATTCTGGCGTTTACACTGGTTTATCTGTTCCAGTATTTCGTCATCCGGCCATTTCAGCGCCTCGGTCAGGCGATTCATCAGGCTGATCCTGCCAATCCGCAGCAAACCTTGCAATTGTTGCGTGATTCACGCGTAAGTTCAGAAGTCGGGCAACTCGGGCGCATCATCGAGCGGTTTCTGCTCCAGGCCCAGGATCGGGTGTTACAGCATAATCGCGCCCTGGTGCGGGTGGACGAGCTGGAGTCGCTGCAACACTCGCTGGCAGAAAGCGAACGCCGTTACCGCTCACTGATTGCTGCATTGTCCGAGGGGGTGGTGCTGCAACAGGCCGATGGCAAGATCGTGACATTCAACCAGGCCGCGCTGGATATCCTGGGTCTGAGCGATCAGCAGATACAGGGGCGCACTTCCTTCGACCCGGGTTGGCGTACCGTGCGCGAGAATGGCCAGCCTTTCCCTCCGGAAGATCATCCTGCCATGACAACACTGCGCACCGGCCTGCCGTTGCGTGATGTACGCATGGGTGTGCATCGTGGCGATGGATCGCTGGTGTGGATTTCGATCAACAGCCAGCCCTTGTTTGGCGATCAGGCCCCCCGGCCGGAGGCCGTGGTGACGTCATTCTCGGATGTGACCGCCCGCTTGCAGGCCGAGCGCTCGGTGATTGCCGAGAAAGAAGCGGCGTTGCGTTATCTGAATACCGCCGGTGTGATGATGCTGCTGATCGGGCCGGACGGCCATGTCAGGCTGGCCAACCGCCGCGCCGCAGCGATTTTGCAGATGCAGCCGGACGAGTTGCTCGGCAGTGATTTCACGCAGATGCTTGTCACCGATGAAGATCGACACATGTATGTTGCCTATCGCGAGCAAGTGTTTGCCTCGGAGCCGGGTGAGCCCGTCTTGCATGAGTTGAATCTGCGTACCGCGCACGGCGAGATCAGGCAGGTGTCGTGGAGCAGTGTGCTGGTTCCGGATCTGGTGTCCGGCCAGCTGTTGATGCTTTGCTCGGGAGAGGATCATACCGACGAGCTGCAGCTGCGCTCCTCGCTGGAGCTGCGTAGCGAACTGCTGGAGGGCTTGGCCTCCGGCATGGTGTTCGAGCAACTGGCGGCCTGGCTGACGCGTGCCTTCGAGATTTATTTTCCCAGACTGCGCTGTTGCCTGATTGCCAGGGATCTGCCACAGGCATTGCTGGGGTGCCATCATCCGCCGCTTGCCGCTTTCTGGAACGATTGGCTGGCAGACTGCCGGGCCGGGCGCTGTGCCTGGCCGCAGCAGGACGGGATGTTGCCGGCCGACCCCGCGCAGGCCGGCTGGCAGCTGCTATGTCAAAACCATGCCGCCGCTGCGCCGGGGCAAGTCTGGGCCCGCTGCCTGAGTGTCGGCGGCAAGCCGCCTTCCGCTTACTGGATGATTCATTTTGACCCGCAGTCGGCACCGAGCGAGGCGGATCAGGCCAATATCGATGTGTTTCTGCATGTGGCCGTGCTCGGGCTGGAACGAGCCGAGCACGAGGCGCTGATCCTGCGCGGCAAGGATGACGCTCTGGCCGCCAGCCGCGCCAAGAGCGATTTCCTTGCCAATATGAGCCATGAAATCCGCACTCCGCTGAATGCCGTTATCGGCTTCAGCAGCCTGTTGCAGCAAACCGGCCTGGACGCGGTGCAGCGTGACTACGTGGCATCCGTGTTGACTTCGGGAGAAGCGCTGCTCGGCCTGATCAATGATCTGCTGGATTATTCCAAGATCGAGGCCGGGCATCTGGAGCTGGAGCCTCTCGACTTTGACTTGCGCGAACTGCTCGACGAAGTGCTCGATGTGTTTGCCGAAAAGGCCGACAGCAAGGGGCTGTATCTGTCGCAGGAAGTGGCGCCGCAGATTCCGTTGCGGGTGCGGGCCGATCCGGGCCGGCTGCGGCAGGTTCTGATCAATCTGGTCGGTAATGCCATCAAGTTTACCGGGCAGGGCGGTATCCGCATTCGCCTGGCGCTGCTGGAGCAGGACAGCAACAAGCTGCGGCTGCGCTGCGAGGTGTGCGACAGCGGCATCGGCCTGGATGAACAGGCGCGCAGCAAACTGTTCCAGCCATTCACCCAGGCCGACGCCTCAACCACGCGCCGCTTTGGCGGCACCGGGCTCGGCCTGTCGATTTGCCGTCGTCTGGTAGAGGCCATGGATGGACGGATCGGCGTGGACAGCGTGCCAGGGCAGGGGGCAACGTTCTGGTTCGAGGTGGCGATGGCGCAACCTGCCGCCGGTTTCTGCCCGCCATCGTTGCCGGCATCGCTGCACGGCCTGAAGTTTCTGGCTGTCAGCGATTGCCCGCCGGTACTCGATTGCTTGCGTGCCATGCTGGGTGATCAGGTTCAGTTGTTGACACCACAGCAGGCGGCCGGTTCAGATGCGGCGGGAAGCGGATATGCGGCGATTTTGCTGGATGTGCGGGACGCCAATGTGCGCGCTGCACTGCTGCAGCAACTGCCGCCGGCAACCCGCAGCCTGTGCTGGATGTCCTACGCCGAGCAGCGCAGCGACAGCATGCTTGCCGATGCCCAGCATCGCCAGTTGTTGCGACCCATCCGCCGGCGGGTGTTGCTGGATACTCTGTTGGCCTTGCTTGGGGGGCAGGCACAGCCGGCAGGGCAGGGTAGCAGCGTGACGCTTGCCGGGCAGCTTGGTGGCGCGGTGCCGCATGTGTTGCTGGCAGAGGATAATCCACTCAACCAGCGTGTGGCCAAACTGATGCTGACGCAGATTGGCTGTGAAGTTGGCGTGGCAGAGAATGGCGAACAGGCGCTGGCATTGCTGCAACAGCAGCATTTCGATCTGGTGCTGATGGATTGCCAGATGCCGCTGATGGATGGCTTTCAGGCCACGCGCGCGATTCGCGCCTTGCCGCCGCAGTATGCCACGGTGCCGGTGATTGCCCTGACTGCCAACGCCTTTCAGGAAGACCGCGACGCTTGTCTGGCAGCCGGCATGGATGATTTTGCCAGCAAGCCGGTAACGTTTGAGGCTTTGTCGCAGATTGTGTTGCGCTGGTTCAAACCAGCGCCATCGCTGGCCGCACCGGCGTTTGCAGTCGCACCGCCGGTTGCCGGCAGCGTGGCCGAATTGCCGGCGGTGGCGCAGGCACTGGCCGAACTGGAGGCCCAGCTGGGTCGTGAGGTATTGCCCGACGTGATAGCCCTGGCGCTGGGCATGACCCGCGAGCTGCAGCCGCAACTATTGCCCCTGCTGCAGCAGCAGGATGGTGATGGCCTGGCGCGTGCGGCGCACAAATTGAAAGGCACGGTGGCGCAGATTGGCGCCGACGATGCCGCCCGTGCCTTGAAAACGCTGGAGCTGAGTGCCCGCAACAACGACTGGCCGGCCGCACAGTCCGCGCTGCAGCAGGCCGAGCAGGCCTTGCTGCAGCTGTGCGCCTACCTGGATAGCCTGTAACATGTTCAAGATGAAAACGACACAACGGATTGTAGTGTGCGGCCTGTCCCTGACGCTGATCGCCGGCTGCAGCACGCTGCCCGCCTATTCGGCGGGAGAGGCGCCCCTGTGGCTGCTGGGCGAGGTACACGACAACCCGGCCGGCCATCAGCAACGTTTTGACTGGTTGCGCCAGCAAGTGGAGCAAGGTTGGCGCCCGGTGATTGCGCTGGAGCAGTTCGATCGTGAACAGCAGGCGCAGCTGGATGCCGCCTGGCGTGAATGTGCCGACTCCGGCTGTCTGGTAGCCAGGGTGGCGAGCGACAAGCAGCAATGGCAATGGTCATATTATGCACCGGTGATCGACCTGGCCTTGCAGCACAGGCTACCGCTGCTGGCAGCCAACCTGTCGCGTGCCGATGCCGCAAAAGTGATGCGCGGAGGTTATGCAGCAGCGCTGGATACGGCCACCATCAACCGCTTCAGCCTTGCCGCAGCTGCGCCCGAGCCACTCTGGCAGCAACAGCGGCAAGAAATCATCGATAGCCACTGTGGCAAGTTGCCACCTGCGGCGGTGGACGGCATGGTGCGTGCGCAGATTGCACGCGATGTGTGGATGGCCCAGGTGCTGAGCCAGCAGTCGGGCGCGGTGTTGCTGGCCGGCAACGGCCATGTGCGGCGCGATCTGGGGGTGCCGTTCTGGCTTGGCCGGATTGGTGTGACCCGGCTGCGTAGCGTCGGTTATGTCGAAGTGGCGCAGGCGGGCGAGTTTGATATCACCCGCCGCATCCCGCCCCACTCACGTGCAGACCCGTGCGCCGGTTTTAATCCGTCGGCTCGTTAACCCATTTGCCGTAGCGGAAGCCAGAGTCGAAATCGATGTCCTTGCCGCCCTGCAGTACAGTGGCGGTGGTTGTGTAAACCTTGTCCAGCATGTCTCCGTTTGCGGCCAGCCTGGGAATCTTCATGGTTGGCGCGCCGTTCTGCTTCAGCCACGGGTGAGGATTGCGCACCCGGATGCGGTATTTGAAAGAGATGTAGCGAACGCCGTTCAGCTCCATGCCGGGCAGCGCGTCCACCACTTCACCGAGGCTGGCATCACCCAGGCACAGCCGTGGCCGCGGCGTGTCGTTATCGCTGCCGGGCACGGGGTCTTCCCGGTATGCCTGGATGCCGGCATCCGTCAGCACAAAATCAGTGCCGCTGCCACTTGCGCGTTCTTCAATCAGCCCTGCCTCCAGCAAGGGTTTGCAAAACAGGCAGATTTCATTGCCGGGATGCGGAAACGGGCCTTGGTAAGTGCATAAGGGGCTTTGTGTCTGCAACTGTTTGTCGAGCGCACTCATGATCGGCTGGCGGTAACGCTGTTCGATTTGTGCCGGCGCACTGCCGCCAGCCATGAAGCGATAAAGCAGAATGATCAGGCCGATTGCGATCAAGCCGTAGAATGTGTTTTTCATCTGGTTCTCTTGTATTTTCAGCAGCATGTGCCGTACGTGCCGGGTTGTGGCCTGTCAAACCGGCAAAGCCTGACCAATGTCAAAGCCAGCCAGGGCCGATAAATGTTCTCATTCACACTAAATCAACCTTCCCGAAAGTCAAATCGTGAATCAGCCTGCTGCCCCCGTGGATGCGCTTTTTTATCAGCCGGTTGGCAATGAGTGTGAGGTCTTCGAACACGCCTGGCGTAACCGCCTGCCCCTGCTGATCAAGGGGCCAACCGGCTGCGGCAAGACGCGGTTTGTCGCGCACATGGCGGCGAAACTTGGCCGGCCGCTGATCACCGTCTCCTGCCATGACGACCTGACAGCCGCCGATCTGGTGGGGCGGCACCTGATTGGTGATGGCCAGACCTACTGGAGCGACGGCCCGCTGACCCGTGCGGTACGCCAGGGGGCGATCTGTTATCTGGACGAGATTGTCGAGGCACGCAAGGACACCACCGTGGTGCTGCATCCGCTCACCGACGACCGCCGCATCCTGCCGATCGAGCGCACCGGCGAAGAGCTGCAGGCGCCGAACGATTTCATGCTGGTGGTGTCTTACAACCCAGGCTACCAGAACTTGCTGAAGAGCCTGAAGCCTTCAACGCGCCAGCGTTTTGTGGCCATGAGTTTCGACTTTCCGCCGGCTGCGGTGGAACAGCAGGTGGTGGTGGCAGAAACCGGCATAGACAGCGCCATGGCGCAACGGCTGGTGAATCTGGTCAATCATTTCCGCCAGCTCAAGGATCACGACCTGGAAGAAGCCGCGTCGACACGCCTGCTGGTGTATGCCGCCAGCCTGATCAAATCCGGCTTCGATCCGGTGGCCGCCTGCAAGGTCGCGCTGATCGAGCCCCTGACCGATGATGCCGAAACTGCCAGCGCACTCTATGAAGTCGTGCGCGCCAGCTTCGGCCGCTGAGTTGGAGTAACGAGCATGGAAAACGAGTTGGAACGTGATATCGCGATTCAGGCCGAGTTGTATTTCCTGCTCAATCTGCTGGTATTGCCGGGTGTGGCTTTTGTCGCGCTGCTGCTGATTGCCCGCCGGCACTGGCATAGCGACAACCCTTTGACCCGTTGCCACCTGCGGCAGGCAATGCGTGCCAGCATCTGGTCGGGCGTGTTGCTCGCCATTGTCAGCCTGATTATCGTTGGTATTGGTGACTGGCACAGCGTCTGGACCTGGATGGTGCTGCTGCTGTATTTCATCTGCTGTCATTCGGCGCTGATCCTGTTTGGCCTGTGGGGGGTTACCCAGGCGCTGGCCGGCAAGTTTTTTGTTTATCCGCTGATCGGCGTCAAGCAGTGGTAAGCCCGGCAGCCATTCCTGCAACCGGCCCGCGCGTGCCGGCCGATACCGGCACTGCTGGCGCCATTGGCTGGCTCGGCTGGCCGGTGCAGCGCTGGCGCATGCTGGCGCAGTGCGGTTTTTTCCTGCTGTTCATCCTGGCGCCGGTGCTGGACATTTTTCGTCTCGACCTCACGGTCAAACATTTCATCCTGTTCGGATTTGACTGGACGCTGGGGCTGGATGACTTTGCTGCCGGCAAAATCGGCGCCGGCCAGGCAGCGCTCAACATCATCTGGCGCGGCTTTCTGCCGATTCTGGCCGTGGGCGGCACGCTGATCTGGGTCAGCTGGAAATGGGGGCGGCTGTATTGCGGCTGGCTCTGCCCGCATTTTTCGGTGGTGGAAACCATCAACAATACCCTGCGCCGCGCCATCGGCAAGCAAAGCCTGTGGGATAAAAAGCCGATCCCGGCACGCAACCCCGATGGCAGCCCGGTGCAATACGATGCCATCTGGTGGCTGGCGGTATTGCCGCTGGTGATCGGGTTTGCTTTCCTCTGGGCGCTGGTGTTGCTCACCTATCTGCTGCCGCCGGCGGAGGTTTACGCCAACCTGTGGCACGGCACGCTCACCCGTAACCAGACGATTTTCCTTACCGCCGGCAGTATTGCGCTGTTTGTCGAATTCATGTTCGCGCGGCATCTGTTCTGCCGATATGCCTGCGCCATCGGCCTGTTTCAGAGCCTGGCGTGGATGGGCAACAAAAAGGCAATGGTGGTGGGCTTTCAGCGCCAGCGCGCTGCCGATTGCGCCAGCTGTTATTCGGCTTGTGATCATGTCTGCCCGATGCGCCTCAATCCGCGCAACGTCAAACGCCTGATGTTTGCCTGCGTGCAGTGCGGCCAGTGTCTGGATGCCTGCAACCACACCCAGGATGCCAATCCGCAAGGGCCGCTGCTGCGCTGGGTGCACGAATCCACTGCTGAGTCCGAAGCGGCCTTTAATGCCAGGGCGGCACGGGTTATCCCAATTAAACCGGAATCAGAAAAGCACTGAATCATGGAAGAGTATGTTGGCGAATTATGGGATCGTTTCATCCGCAAGGTGGCGTATCGCGGTTATCCCGAGGCACGCGTCAAGCTGGAACAAATGGCGAAACTGGCACCGGTATTCTTTCGTGCGCTTGGCGGTGATCCCGGCCTGAACGTGACTGCCGGCAGTGCCACCAGCCATGGCGCGCGGCGCAACTGGGTGCAGCGTGTGGCCGGCACCGGCGAAAAGGCCGAGCTGGCCTGGCGCGACGGCGCCAGCCTGTATCTGCCGGCAGAGCTGGACGTGTTTCCGCAGGCGGCGCTCAACCGGGATTTGTATTTGTGGCTGATTGCCTTGTCGGCGCACGATTGCGCCAGTGACTTGCCGTGGCTGGCGCGCAATCAGCAAGCCACGCTGGCCACGCTGCAGGCCTTGCCGGGCCTGGCCGGGCGGTATCAGATTCTGGTGGAAGCATTGATCGCCGAACGGGGTGATCCGGCGAAACTATTGCCGGCCGAACGGGCTGCCGAAGAGGTGGTGCGTGCTGCCTTGCGTGATCCGGCCACGCCGCAAGTGTTGCCGCCCGCACCCAAACCGGTGCAGCCGGTGCCGCTGTGGTTGCACCCGGAGGCTCCGGTGGCTGCCGGCGTGCGTGCCCGCAGCCAGGAAGAAACCGCCGAGGCCAGTGAAGAGGCAACAGCCAAAACCCCGGAAACCCAGCGCAAGCGCAAGGCCGAATCCACCGACATGCCGGACGGCAAAAACGGCTTCATGCTGCGTTTTCGTGCCGAGAGCCTGTTTTCCTGGGCGGAATTCGTCAAGGTCAACCGCGCCACCGACGATGACGAAGACCCGGATGCCGCTTCGGCCGCCGACGATCTGGATCAGTTGACAGTTGCACGAGACAACAAGCGCAGCGCCAGCCGCATCCGTTTTGATCTGGACTTGCCGGCCGAAGCCGATGATGACACGGTGCTCGAAAGCGGCACGCTGCTGCCGGAATGGCACTACAAGAAACAACGCATGTTGCCGGATATGTGCCGCATACACACCCTGGTGGCGGCCGATGCCCCGCCGTGTGCGTTGCCGCAGCCATTGGCGCGCACTGCACGTCTGTTGCGGCGGCAGTTTCAGGCATTAACGCCGCAGCGCACGCGGCTGCGCAACCAGCATAGCGGCAGCGATGTTGATCTGGATGCGCTGATGCGTTATTGCGCCGACCGCGCCAGCGGTGCGCCGGTAAGCGAGCCGGGGCTGTATCTGGATTTCCGCAACCACAACCGCGATCTGGCCTGCCTGCTGCTGGCCGATCTGTCGCTTTCCACCGATGCCTGGATCAATAATTCGGCGCGGGTGATCGACGTGATTCGCGACAGCCTGTTCCTGTTCTCCGAGGCCCTGTCCGCCACCGGCGACAGTTTTGCGCTGTACGGCTTTTCTTCGGTGCGGCGCGACAACGTGCGCTTTCATCTGCTCAAGGGTTTTGACGAGCGTTACAACCCCGAGGTGCGTGGCCGGCTGGCAGCCATCAAACCGGGCTTCTACACCCGCATGGGCGCGGCGATTCGTCAGTCAACGCAGATCCTGTCCAGGCAGAAATCCGGGCGGCGCTTGTTGCTGATCCTCACCGACGGCAAGCCCAACGACCTCGATCAGTATGAAGGCCGCTATGGCATTGAGGATACGCGGGTAGCGATTCACGAAGCACGGCAAAAGGGCCTGACACCCTTCTGCGTTACCATCGACGAGAAGGCCGGCGATTATCTGCCGCACCTGTTTGGCTCCGGCAGCTTTGTGGTGGTGCGCAATGCCGCCGAGTTGCCGCAGGTGTTGCCGCGCCTTTATGTCAAATTAACCTGTAACGACTGATTTTTATTGCACTTGCCTTGTCGCAGCGACAACTCTGAACCACACTGAAGGCAGATCAATTTTCTTCCAGGGATGGTTCATGATCGGTACTTTCGAATTCAACAAAGCCAGCCTGCGCGATCCGGATTCTCTGACTGATTATCTGGAAGCATTTGGTGACACCCACCAGCAAATCGAACGTGCCATCAATATGTTGCTGCGCACACCCGAAGACAGCGCGCAGGTGCATGCGCTGTTCCGCTCGCTGCACACGCTGAAAAGCAATGCCGCCATGTGCCAGCTGGATTTCATGGTCTCGTTCCTGCATCCGCTGGAAGATCTGGTGGGCTCGGTGCGTGTGGCGCATATCGGCTTTACGCCACAAATTGCCGAGCTGATCCTGCTCTGTGTCGACCGTGCCCGACTGGCGGTTGATGTTGCCGAAACCGGCCAGCCGCTGACCAGCCTGACGCTGGAGCCGATTGCCACCGCCCTGCGCGAAATCAGCAAGCTGGATTCGGCGCAGGTGGCCGCACGTTTGCCCGGAGTGGTGGCCCTGTTCAGCGGTGGTGCACTGAAACCCGCAGGCGATATGGTCAGCATGCCGCCCTTGTCGGTGACGCCGATTGCCGGCGGCGCCGCCGAGCACCCGCAAAAAGCCGATCTGGAATTGTTCAAACGCCTGGCGCTGATGACCGAACGCCGCTCCGTGTATTGGGAAGAACGCACCAACCGCATCCTGGCGCTGGCGCTGGAAACCAATCACGTCGCCGGCAACCGCATCGACCCAGTGCAACTGGAAGCCGCCGTTTACACCCACGATGTCGGCATGGCCTTCCTCAGCGAAGCCATCTGGTCGAAAACCGGCAAATTCACCGATCTGGAACTGCGCGAAATGCGTACCCACCCCGTCATCGGCAGCGAAATCCTGCGGCGCATGCAAGGCTGGCAGCCAGCAGCAGAAATGGTGTTGCAACACCACGAACGCCCCGACGGCCACGGTTATCCCTTTGCATTGAAAGCCGGGCAGATTTGCGCCGGTGCCGGGCTGCTGGCCGTGATCGATGCCTTTGAAGCCATGACCCACGAGCGCGGTGACCGTTATCACAAGAAATCGATAGTCCGGACGATTTCGGAAATCAATGCCTGCGAAGGGCAGTTTGGGCGGGAGTGGATAGAACCGTTCAACAAAGTCATCCGCCGCATGCTAGCCCAATAATTTAATTTCACGGCCAAACCGCTGCTGGCTTTGTCGGCTGCGCCTTGTCGTGCAATAGCACTGCCTGCGGCTTGCCTTCGCGCCAGCAACAGTTTTTCCGCGAAATTGCGCTTCGATAGGCGGCTGAAAAAGCCAAAACCAAATCTAAATCTGAAGCCCCAAACAAAAACAGCGCTGATTTCAGCGCTGTTTGTTTTTCTTGATCTCGAACACCGCAGCCCAGGCGGCGATTTGTTCGGGGAAGGGCGGGGAGGGCAACTCGATGCCGAGCAGATGGATCACTTCTGCCATTGGCAGGCGTTTGCCGGCCTTGAGGAACACCACGCGGATCATCGCGCTGGCGCAGAGCTGGCCGTTTTGCTGGAATTCGTGCTGGATGTAGCAATAACGCTCATCCCAGCAGACCACGCGGC
>JACCDG010909046.1_pt1 | contig 29977 bp, 24 predicted proteins | sample 7442471 | NCBI WGS metagenome assembly JACCDG01 (sample SAMN15323444, study PRJNA562643) | freshwater metagenome | isolation source: river surface water | place: USA:Blue River Watershed | collected 2017-08-17 | reverse complement strand
GGGCCCGCTGATCTCCGACCGCCAGCGCAACCGGGTGGCCAGCTTCGTGGAGCGCGCGCAGATGACCGGCCACATGGAAGTCACCACCGGCGGCAAGCTGCGCCAGGGCGCGGGCTACTTCTACGAGCCGACCGTGTTCGCCGGCGCGCGCCAGGAAGACGAGATCGTCCAGCGCGAAGTGTTCGGGCCGGTGGTGTCAGTCACCCGCTTCACCGACGAGGCGCAGGTGCTGCAGTGGGCCAATGATTCGGAGTACGGGCTGGCCTCCAGCGTCTGGTCCGGCAATGTGTCGAAGGCGATGGCCATGGCCAGCCAGCTGCAATATGGCTGCACCTGGATCAACACGCACTTCATGCTGGTCAACGAGATGCCGCATGGCGGCATGAAGGCCTCGGGCTATGGCAAGGACATGTCGATGTACGCGCTCGAAGACTATACGGTGGCGCGCCATGTGATGGTCAAGCTCTGAGCCGGCTGCCGGCCGCGCGCTTCGCCTCAGGCCGGCAGCTTGTACGCCATCAGCTGTTCGATGGTGACGTACTGCAGCGCATTGACGTGGGTTGATTCCAGCACCACGTAAGGTGCCATGCCGGCGTCGAAGGCTTCCTTCCAGCGCAGCGCGCACAGGCACCAGCGGTTGCCCGGCACCAGCCCGGGGAAACGGTATTCCGGGCGCGGCGTGGACAGGTCATTGCCGCGCTGCCTGGAGAACGCGAGGAAGTCGTCAGTGACCTCGGCGCAGATCACATGCGAGCCGCGGTCAGTCTCGTCAGTCGTGCAGCAGCCATCCCGAAAATACCCGGTCATCGGATCGGTGGAGCAGGATTTCAGCGGGGTGCCGAGAACATTGATGGCCATGGTCAGTGTGGGGTGGTGGGGTGGTGGATTGCCAGTGGTGGGCATGGTGATTGTAGTCAAGTGCGGCACAGCCTGCTGCCCGTCCGGTGGCACCACCAGCGCCAGTCATCGGCGCTAGCCGGCCTGTAGCAGCCTGGCCCGGTTCGTCGCTCACAGCCAGCCCGCCTTGCGGAAGCGCCGGAACAGCAAGACCGATACGGTGGCGATCACGCCCAGTGCCACCGGATAGCCCCAGCGCCATTTGAGCTCGGGCATGAACTCGAAGTTCATGCCCCAGATGCCCGCCAGTGCGGTCGAGGCGGCGAAGATCGAGGCCCAGGCCGCGAGCTTCTTGGTGACCTCGGTGTCTTCGATGGTCACGATCGACAGATTGACCTCGATCGCGGTCGAGATCGCGTCCCGCACGCTGTCGATCGCCATCGCGATGCGCGCCAGATGGTCACTGACGTCGCGGAAGTATTCCTGCGACTGCTGGCACACCGGCGGCACCCGGCCGCCGTGCAGCTTGCCGACGAATTCCAGCATCGGCAGCGCCGCGTGGCGCACGATGGTGCTCTTGCGTTTGAGCTCGTACAGGCGCTCGATGTTGCTGCGCGCCGCGCTCTTGGCAAAGATCGCCGACTCGATTTCTTCCAATTCTGATTCCAGGTGCTCGACCAGCTGGAAATAACTGTCGACCACATGGTCGAGCAGCGCATAGAAGACAAAGCCCGCGCCTTGCTTCAAGAGCTCAGGCTCGCGCTCACAGCGCGCGCGCACGACCGCAAAGGACTGCGTGGAATGGCTGCGGATCGACAGCACGAAGCGCGGGTGTACGAAGATGTCGACCTCGCCGACCCGGATCTCGTCGTCGACCAGTTCCAGCAGGTGGATCGCGCTGAACAGGGTGTCGCCATATTCCTCGAGCTTGGGGCGCTGGTGGCCATGGCGCGCATCTTCGATCGCCAGCGGGTGCAGGTCGAACTCGTCCTGCATCTCGGTCAGCTCTTCCGCCGTCGGGTCCAGCAAGGCCACCCAGATGAAGCGCCCGGGCTGTTCGAGGTTCTCGCTGATGTCGGGGATGCCGACATGCCTGACCGGGTTGCCATTCTCGTAGACGGTGCTGTTGATGAGCATGGGCCGGTCTCTGCGCTAGGGTGAAGGGGAAGGCGGACGGCCATTGCGGCCCGCCCGTGAACGGCATTGTAGCCAGCGGCGACCCGGGACGCAGCAATTGTCAGCCAGGGCGAGCCAGGGCGAGCCACGGCCAGCCACTGCCAGCAAGCGTCAGCCACCGTCAGCAAGCGTCAGTCACTGCCGGCAACTGTCACGCCCTCCATGATTTTTGCTATGGCCGGCAGTCACCAGGCTTGCTGTGCGCAAGAGCGCGGCCGCGCCGGCCTTGTAGATTGCCAGGGACGGATCCGGCGTGCGTCCCCTGTCCGGGGGCTGCCGCCGACCGGACGATGACAGGAGGCAGACCATGTTCCAGCCCTACCGCAAGGCGCTGCTGGCAGCGGCATTCACGATCACGCTGGCCGGCCAGGCAGCCGGTGCCGGCTTCCAGTTGCAAAGCCAGGCCGGCGCCGGCCATGGCAATGCCTTCGCCGGTGCCGCAGCGGCGGCGGAGGACGCCGGCACGATCTTCTTCAACCCGGCCGGCATGACCCTGCTGCCGGCCGGACACAGCTTTGCGCTGGCCGGCACGGTACTGCATCGCTCCGTCAATTTCACCAACACCGGCACCACCAATGTGACGAACCCGGCCACCACCTCGAATGGCAAGGATGCCGGCGGCACCACGCTGCTGCCCGCTTTTTTCTGGTCGTATGCGCCGCGCCCGGACTGGCGCCTGGGGCTGGGCATCTCGCCGACCTATGGCAATGAAACCGACTATGGCTATGACTTCGTGGGCCGCAACTCCGGCTATTACGCCAGGCTCAGGCAGGTGAACGTCAATCCGTCGCTGGCGTTTCGGGCCAGCGAGCGGCTGTCAGTCGGCATCGGCCTCAATTACGCCCACAATGAATCTATCTTCCGCCAGGGCTATCCGCTGGTGGCCAATGCCAGTTCCGAGATCAAGGGCGATGATTCGGCCTGGGGCTATAACCTGGGCCTGATGTACAACCTCGACCCGGCCACCCGGCTGGCCCTGACCTGGCGCTCCGAGCTCAGGTTCCGGCTTGATGGCCACCTCGACATCAGCGCCACGCCCGGCATCGACCTGCCGGCCACGGCCAGGCTGACCACGCCGGCGGCAGCCTCACTGGCGCTGGCGCGCAAGCTCAGCCCGCAGACCGAGCTGCTGGCCGATCTGACCTGGACTGACTGGAGCGTGGTCCGGAGCATCGACGTCATCAGCAAGGGCAGCGGCGCGACGCTGGCCTCGCTGAGCTACAACTTCAGGGATACGCTGCGCGTGGGCGTGGGCGCCAATTACCAGTACAACGAGACCTGGAAGCTGCGCATCGGCACCGCCTGGGACCAGACCCCGGTCAGGTCGGCGGTCGATCGCACGATGACGCTGCCGGATTCGGATCGGGTGTGGCTGGGCCTGGGCGCGCGCTATCAGATCGATCGCAACAGCACGCTCGATATCGGCTATGCCCACATCTTCTTTGCCGATGCGAGCACGCGGCGCCCGGTGGCCAGCGGCGGCGAGGTGATCGGCCGCTGGGACAATGGTGCCGACTTGCTGTCAGTTCAGTGGAACTACCAGTATCGGTAAGGCTCAGGTCCGGTAGCGGAAGCCGTGGTGCTTCAGCGGCAGCGAACGTATCCGTTCGCCGGTGGCGCTGAAGAGGGCATTGACCATCGCCGGCATCACGCCGCCGATCGGTGGCTCGCCGACGCCGCCCCAGAAACCGCCCGAGGGCACCAGCACCGGGATGATTTCCGGCGCCACGCCGATGCGTGCCAGCGGATAGTCATTGAAGTTGCCCTGTTTGACGGCACCGTTCTCGATCGTGATCTCTTCGGACATGATGGCCGACAGCCCCCAGATCACGCCGCCTTCGATCTGGGCCTTGACCGCATCCGGATGTACGATGTGGCCGCTGTCGATCGCGACAGCCACGCGGTGGACCTTGATCGCCTTGTCCTTGTCGACCGACAGCTCGACGGCGGCGGCGGTGAAGCTGCCATAGGAATCGACCACGGCGATGCCGCGATGCAGGCCCTTGCGCAGCGGCTGGTCCCAGCCGATGGCCCGGGCGACGGCGTCCAGCACGGCCTGGTCTTTTTTGCCTTCGAGCAGCGGACGACGGAACTGGTAAGGGTCCTTGCCGGCGGCCTGCGCCAGTTCATCGATGAAGCATTCGCGATAGAAGGGATTGTTGGTGTGCGCCACCGCGCGCCAGAAGCCAGGCGGCACATGCAGCTCGCGCAGCACGTATTCATTGGTGAAGTTGGGCACGGCATAGGGGTTGTCGCGGAACACGCGGGTATTGATCTGGTCGACCCCGTCCTTGACGAACTGCGGGTAGACGGTGATGGCGATCGACTGGTCGGATTGCTTGACGTGCCAGCCGGTCCAGTTGCCGTCCTTGTCGAGGCCGCCGCGCAGCTTCACCAGCGTGGCCGGACGGTAGCGGCCCTGGCGCATGTCTTCCTCGCGCGACCATTGCAGCCGCACCGGCGTGCCGGGCAGGGCGCGCGCGATCTTCACCGCCTGCTTGGTGTAATCCTGGTGCGGGCCGCGCCGGCCAAAGCCGCCGCCGGCATGCAGCTTGTGGATGTAGACCTTCTCCAGCGGCAGGCCCGAGACTTCGGCCGCCGCCGCCGCCGAGGCTTCCCCGTTCTGGGTGCCGACCCAGACATCGAGCTGGTCGGCGCCGAACAGCGCGGTGGCGGTCTGCGGTTCCATCGTCGCATGGTTCATGAAGCCGGTCGTGTACTCGGCCTCGATCACGGTATGGGCAGCGGCCAGCGCGCGCTCGGCATCGCCATCCTTGCGCGCGATCGGGGCATCTTTCATCTGCAGGCCTTCACGCAGATAGGCCTGGATCGCGGCGCTCGCGATGTTGCCCTTGTTGCCGTTGTCCCATTCGACCTTGATCGACTGCAGCGCCTTGTTGGCCAGCCACCAGTTGCTGGCCACGACGGCGATCCAGTCCTCACTGGTCACGACCTGCCGGACGCCGGGCATTGCGCGTGCCGCGCTGTCGTCGTAACGCTTGAGGAAACCGCCGAAGACCGGGCTTTGCAGGATGGAGGCGTGCAGCATGCCGGGCAGGCGCACGTCGGCCGCATAGACTTGCGAGCCATTGACCTTGGCCGGGATGTCGAAGCGGGCCGGCGAGGTGCCGACCAGCGTCCAGTCCTTCGGCGCTTTCAGCACCGGGTTCTCCGGCATCGGCATGCTGCCGGCCAGTGCGGCCAGCTCGCCGTAGCGGGCCGACTTGCCCGACGGATGAGACACCACGCTGTTCTTGGCCGTGCATTCGGCTGCCGGCACTTGCCACTGGCGGGCGGCGGCGGCCACCAGCATCTCGCGCGCGGCCGCGCCGCCCTTGCGCACGTACTCGTGCGAGTCGCGGATGCCGCGGCTGCCGCCGGTCGACATATCTTTCCAGATCTTCTTGCGCCGCATATGCTCGTTGACGTCGGCGTACTCGGGCCTGACCTTGCTCCAGTCGCAGGCCAGTTCTTCGGCGACCAGCTGCGCCAGGCCGGTGAAGCTGCCCTGGCCGAGCTCGGAGCGGGCGATGCGGATGATGACGGTGTCGTCGGGCTGGATCACGACCCAGTGCGTGACCTCGGGGGCGCCGGCGGCCTGTGCCGCGCCGGTGGCCTGGATGCCGAGCACGAACGCGCCGCCCAGTGCGGCCGTCTGCTTGAGGAAGCTGCGGCGGGATGCCAGGGTGAGGGAATCAGTCATGTCTGGGGCTCCGGTCAGGTCGGTGGGGTATTTGCCATTCTAACCGCGCACCCAAAAAAAACGCCCCGCATGGCGGGGCGCTGAAGCTCAATTGACAGCGGAGAGTCCGTGCCGTCCGCCAGCGGCGGGCGGCAGGAATGGGAAAACCTTCAGGCTTCGCTGGGCGCCGGGTCAGGCACCGGCGCAGCCACCGAGGCGGCGACCTGCTGGCGGCGTGCCTGCTGCTGGCGCTTGACCAGCGCAGCGCAGAACAGGATGACGCCCAGCGTGGCCGCGTAGAACACCATCTGCATGCCGCTGGGGTTGGGCTCGTAGCCGACCAGCACATGCAGGAAATAGCCCGTGAATGAATCGACCGACAGGATGTGCGACACATCCCAGACCGGCGTGGCCAGCGGTGGCAGCCAGTCGGCCTGGATCAGGAAGCCCGCCATGCGACTGGCCAGGCCGGCGGCCAGCAGCACCAGCAGCACGCCGGTCACGCTGAAGAAGGCCTTGAGCGGAATGCGCATCAGGCCGAAGTACATCACCGCGCCAATGCCGGCGCCGGCGGCCAGGCCGAGCAGGCAGCCAGCGATCAGCTCGCCCAGGCTGCCATTGCCGCCGCTGGCCATGCCATGCAGGAAGAGCACGCTCTCGGCGCCTTCGCGCAGCACGGTCAGCATGATCAGCAAGGCGATCGCCGACAGGCCCTGCGTGCCTTCGCTGACATCGGTGCCGACCTTGCGCGCATCGCGTGCCAGTTCGGCGCCATGCGAAGACATCCACACATGGTGCCAGCCCAGCATCAGGACGGCGATGCCCAGCACGCCGGCATTGAACAGTTCGGTGCCTGCGCCATCGGCCAGGTCGGCCAGGGTCTCGGTGAGCGCGGCGAGGATGCCCGAGCCGACCAGGCCGGCCAGCACGCCCAGCACGATCCACAGCGTGCGCCGGGCCACCGTGCGCGTGGCTGCCGCGACGATGCTGATGACGAGCGCTGCTTCGAGCGTCTCGCGGAAGATGATGAGGGCTGGCCCGAACATGATGTTTATTCCGCGATCACGACACCACGTGCCGTGGCTTGGTTGAATTCACCGAAGAACGGGTAGTTGCCCGGCTTCAGGGGGCCGATCCAGACGGCTGCCTTCGAGCGCGGGGCGATGATTTTTTCGCGCTTGAGTTCATGGCTCTCGAACTCTTCCGGCGTTGCGTCCTGGTTGTCGATGATGAGCTTGACTTTCTGGCCGGCCGGCACGCGCACCTCGGACGGGGTGAATTTATGGTCCTTGATCGTGATCGCAATCTCGGTATCGGCTGCCAGCGCGAACAGCGGGGAGAGGGCGAGCAGGGCAGCGGCTAGGCGAAGTTTCATCAGGGGTCTCCGGTGATCTGGGTGAAGGAATCGGGAATCGGGAATCTGGAATCGAGGATCAGGAATCTGGGTCTGGATCGGTAAGGAAAAACGGAATCCGGAATACTTGAGTGCGACGGTTTAAATGATAATTATTCGCATTTCCTTTGTCAATGCGATACCGGCAAAGCCCCCACAAACCGAGAGGGCAGTCGCGCCGGCTGGTGTCGATTCCCGTCAATTCATTACTTCAGGGCAGCTTATCGATCAGGAAGCGGGCCGCGCGTTCGGAGATCACCAGCACCAGCTTCATCCGGGCGCGGGTCATGCCGACGAACAGTTTACGGAAGCTCTTGTCGTCCAGTGCTTCGAAATCGATCTCGGTCAGGATCACGGCCGGTGCCGACTGGCCCTTGAAGCGGTAGACCGATTCGGCCAGCAACTCGCCATCCCGAAAGACCGGGCTGCCGAACAGGTCGTAGCTGCCATCAAACGACTTCAGTGTGTGCTGGCCGAGGGCGTCGAGGTGCAGCAGCGCCGATTGCTCGCGGCCGCGAAAACTGACGATGGCCATGTCGCTGCGCGTGAAGCCGGCGCCCAGGCATTTTTTGATCGCCTGCCGGGTCTGGGCCAGCATCTGGGCGCTGTCGCCAGCCGGCCAGGTCAGGACCTCGATATCGGCGCCCGCAAACGGACTGGCAGCGGCTATGCCGGCGTCGGCCGGCGCCAGCGCGAGCAACAGCTCGACCACCTGGCGCGGGCTGCGGTAATTGGTCTCTGCCTGCAGCGTGACCCAGCCCGGTAGCGGCACCGGCGCCCGGCCGTACAGGTTTTGCATCGGGTCTTCCAGCCAGATCGCCCGGCCTTCGGGCTTGAGCAGCCGCAGCAGGGCATCGCGCCAGGCGACGGAGAAGTCCTGGCCTTCATCGACGATCAGCACATCGAACTGCCAGTGCGGCGGCAGCACGCCCTCGGCCAGGTTGTGCTCGAGGGATTGCCAGACCCCGGCCTCGCGGTAGTCCGGCGTCAGCCCGCTCTCGCGCGCATAGGCATCGCACAGCTGATGGAAGCTGGCCACGCGCCCGCCTTCCGGCACCAGCTTGCGCACATGGTCGGCCAGCGGGCGGTTGTATGACACGTACAGCGGCAGCTTGCCGGCCGCCAGCGCGGCATGGAATTCAGCCAGTGCCAGCTGCGTCTTGCCGCTGCCGGCCGTGCCGGCCACGCGCAGCCGGAACGGGCTGAAATCCAGTTGCCGGGCCCAGGTCGCCAGCCCGCCCGAGAGCCGGGTGACCAGTGCGCCGGCCTGGCCGATCATGGCGCTCGGGTCTGGCACCAGTTGCAGCGCATTGCCGAGGAAGCGCAGCACGCGCTCGCGTTGCGCTGGCTGCACAGGCTGCGGGTGTGGCGAGTGCTGCGAGGTTTGTGAGTGTTGTGAGTACGGGGAGTGCGGTGGATTTGGCAAGGCCGCTGGCAAGATCTGCCGGATGATGGCGGCCAGCTGCTCGCGGCGGCTGGCATCGACGATGCGCTGGGCATCGATGCCGGCGGCCTCGACCCGCCGGACCTGGTAGTCCGGGCAGTACAGCAGATAGTCGACAGACAGCGGCTCGCCATCGCCCTTGTAGGCTTTCTGCAGTGCGGCCACGGTGCGCAGGATCTGGTTCTTCACCAGCTTGGGTTTGTCCTGGCCGGCATAGCGTTTGGCCAGCCCCTCGTCGGTCTCGGTCAGGAAGCCCGATTTCTGCTCGATCAGCAGTAGCCGGCCATCCGGTGCCACCACGATGAAATCGATCTCGCCATAGGCCGAATAGCCGCGCTCGACATTGGTCCAGTGCACGCCGTGGAAGACGGTGTACTCGTCTGGCAGTGCAGCAGCGAGCGTGGCCAGGGTCTCGATCTCGCGCTGGGCTGCGCCGGTGACGGCCATTTCACGCCAGCCTGGGGGATGGATTTGCGCCATGGATCGTTCATGTCGGGTCGGGTTGAATCAGCCGCCATTGTAGCGACCGGGCGCTTTGTTGCGACGCGACAGGGGCGACCATCGAGTACCGACGGACCGTCACCTGATGACACAGCTATAACGCAGTGCAGCGTGCGCTGTGCGGCAAACGCTGATTAAAATCGAACCGTCATCCACAGAGAGACGGAGGTTCACGATGGACCGTACCAAGCTGCTGTGTCGCATGAAAGCCATGCCGGGGGCGCTGATGATGGCGCTGGTTTTGTCCCTGCCCGGCGCGCTCGCGGGCGCGCATGAATTGTCGGTGCAGGAGTGCCGCGAGGGCGCCGACTACATCCGCAATGCCGCGATCTCGCGCGAGCACGGGATGAGCGAAACGGCCTTCATGGATACCTTCGACAATGATCTGGCGATGATCAAGGCCATCCCCAGGGAGTTGCGCTGGTTCGTGCAGGATGATGAAGATGCGGCCTTCCTGCGATCGGCGCTGAACCGGGTGTTCCGTCAGCCGATGGCGCCTTCCGAGCACGCGCGGGAATTCGCCCACGCCTGCATGGCACGCTCGCAGCAGTGGGACATCAAGGGCGGGCAGGCCATCTGATCAGGCGTCAGAAGTAAAAAAGCCCGCGCAGAGCGCGGGCTTTTGACCAAGGGGGAGACAGGTCAGAAAGCGTAGTTGGCTTTGACGCCGACGATCCAGTTACGGCCGGGGGCGGGTTCGAAGTATCTAATGTTGTTGTCATTCACCCGGACAGAACCGATGTAGGTTTTGTCGAACAAATTGTCTATGCGTGCGTACTCGGTGAATTGCCATGCTCCAGTTTTTTGCCTGAAGTTTGCACGCAGGCTTATAACGGTTGAAGAGGAAGATGACTCGGTGTTGACATCATTCACATAGACTTTGCCGTTGTACCTGGCTTCGAGTGCGGTTTGGAAGTTGAGCGGGTTATGTTTCCAAGCCAGCTCGCCAAACGCCTGCAACCGGTAGGTTCCAGGAATATAGTTTCCCGTCCTGACAGTACCAGAGTTCATCGCGTTTCCACCCGAGGCTGTGGTGAAGTCGGAAGTGAATCGCGCGTCGAGGAAGGTGAAGGCGCCGTACACGGAAAAATTGGAAGGCAAAATACCTTCAGCTGACAGCTCTAACCCTCGACGTCGGGTTTTTCCGGCATTTTTGTAGCTTGCCGTTGTATTAACCTGTCGATCAATGACAATCTCGTTTTCGGTTTCGATATTGAAGATTGCAGTGTTAATACGAGCGTTGTCGGAAACCATCCACTTTGAACCAATCTCGATGTTGGTGCTCGTGCTGGGTTTGATTGTCAAATTCGATCCTGCAGTCGTGGCAGATGGATCGGCGTATGTGATTTCAACCAAAGTCGGCGTTTCAAAACCTTTACCTACGTTTGCATAGTAATTCAGCGTAGGAGTAGCTTTGAAAACGACGCCGAAGACGGGAATTGTTTTGTCGAATTTCAAACTGCCACCGCGGGGGGTGGCAGTGGCGCCTGGGTTGGGCGAGATCTCAAGATCAAGCCTAGTGTGGCGGACGCCTGCATGAACATCCCATTTGTCTGCGAATGACCATGTACCCTGAACGTATTGATCGATGTTACGTGCTGTTTGGTTTTCATCTCGGTTGGGTGATCCAGTGACAATCACGCCGTTGGTGGCATTTCTATCAAGACGGTCGTCGCTCATGTAGCCGACATTCAAGCCAGCAGACAACTGGTAGGGCTTAGCAAACATTTCGCCTTTGTTTGTCCAACGTAAATCAGTACCGTAAAAACTGCGGGAGATGCTGCTAGCTCGGCCAGAGACGTTAGCAGTAATACTGGTTGGGTTTGCCAGTGCAAGAAACTGTAGATTTTCGCGCTGGCCACCATAGGCAACCACGTTGAGGATATTACTGGCGTCGACCTGCTTTTCAAGATTGAAGCCGACTTGGGTGTTGCTTCGGCTAACCCGAGTTCGGCCGTTGATCGCGCCGTAAGTGGTGCCAGTAGGATTGTAGAAATTGTTTGCGGTAATTGCGCCCGGTTCATTCGCGCCTGTACCAGTGCGCACGAGCCCGCCGGGATCGTTTGCGTCCTGATCAAACCAGTTGATCAAGGTGGTCAGCTTTGTGTCATCAGAGACTTTCAGCCCCAGCTTGACGGTCGCCATTTTCTTTCGATTTCCGCTTTGCTTGCGGAATCCGTCGGACGTATAGTCTGAGTAGTTAATCAGGTAGTCGACGCCGTTTTGATTTCCCGCTGCCCGAAGTGCTTCTCTGTACGTGCCGAAGCTTCCTGCCATGAAGTCGCCCTCGACTTGAGGAGATGCCGGCGCACTGTCAGTCAGCAGCTGGATAACACCGCCAGAGGAGTTGCCATACATTGCAGAGAAAGGTCCCCGCATTACTTCAATGCTTGAAATCGCATCCAGGTCAATGCTGCCCGGGTTGCCAATGCCATCGGGCATGGAGAGGGGAATCCCGTCCACATAGACACGCAATCCGCGCACACCAAATGATGACCGGGCACCAAAACCTCGAGAAGAAATCTGTGGATCCTGCGCCATCTGGTTACGGTTTTGTGCGGTAATGCCGGGCACGCGTGAAAGCGTTTCCGACAAGGTCATCCGAACCTGATTTTGAATGTCTTTCTTTTCGACCTTGTCGATTGCCATCGGCAAATCAAAGCTGTCCTGCTCGACGCGGGTAGCCGTCACCACCACCGGGGACAGTACCTTGCCGGCGTCTTGCGTCTCTTGCGCCATCGTCATGCCGGGGCCATAGCAGCTGGCGATCATCACGGCGAGGGTGGTCTTTTTCATGTTCATGGTCTGTCTCTGGGTGTTACCGGGATGGAAAGGCGTGAAGATTACGACAAGGCAACCTGCGGGCGAATAAGGAAATTCATTAAATTGCCTTCGCATTACATAAATTCATCAATTGATTGAGGAAATCTATCGTCCCAGATCAAGTGAATTGTAATAAAGGCAATTGACCTGCCAAAAAAAAGACGACCCGAAGGTCGTCTTTCTCAAATCTGTCGGTTGCGGCTGACCGGGGGAATCGGCCCGCCGCGCTGACGAATTAACGGTTTGCGATGTACATCGTGATTTCGAAACCGAAACGCAGGTCAGTTGCTGCCGGGGTGGTCCATGCCATGATGATCTCCTGGATTAATTGGGATTGTCGTTTTCCGTACGGTCATCCGTCCGGCGAAGTGAATCTTCTCCCAATGGACTGGCGCATGCATCGGCGGTTCGCGTAATTGGGGCTAAGGAAATTCATGAACCAAGCCCCTGTCGCCAGTAGGGTAGAACGCTGGCGCCGGTAGCGCCGGGTTCGACTGCTATGATGCGCGCCAGAGACTGCGCCGGTCCTGCCGTCGCGCCCGACCCGAAAATGAACGAACCCACACCCGCTGCTTCCCCTGATTCGCCACCGCCCGGCGCAATGCAGGCTTCCGCCGCCGCCATGGCGGCCAAGGACAGCCCGTCCGCCGCCGCCGATCCCGCCCGGCGCCACGGCCTCAGCCTGCGACTGAAGATCAACCTGATCTTTTCCGTGCTGACCATTATCGTCTTTGCGATCCTGATCGCGGTTGAAATCATGGCGACCCGCAATGGCGTGCGTGAGGAGATGGAAGCCTCCGGACGGATCGCGGCCCAGCTGCTGGGGCGCATCGGCAACTTCTATGACAGCGAGGACATGCCCGAGCTGGTGCATTTCCTGCAAACGACAGGGCGCGTGCGGGCCAACGATATCGAACTGTTCGACAAGGCCGGGACCTCACTCTATCAGTCGCCGCCATCGACCTACAAGGCCGGGCGCTATGCGCCGGAATGGTATGCCGCGATGGTGGCGCCGCGCCAGGTGAAGCGGGTGGTCGAGCTGCAGGATGCGAGGCTGGTGATCTCGACCAACGCGACGCGCGCGATACTCGACGGCTGGGACAACCTGAAAGACATTTTGCTCGCGCAGGTGACGCTTTTTGTACTGGCCGACCTGTTGATCTTCTGGCTGGTCGGTCGCTGGCTGGCGCCGCTGGAAAAAGTCGAGCGCGGCCTGCGCGAGATCGAGCAGGGCAGCCATGCGGTGCGCCTGCCGCCGTTGCCTGGCAAGGAAGCCGGACAGATGGGGCGCGCGTTCAACCGGATGGCGCAGGCTGTCGGCGACAGCATCGCGGCCCGCCAGGCCAGCGCCGAGGTGCAGGCGCGGCTGGAGGCGCAGCGTGAGTTCACGATGCTGCTGCATGCCCGCATCGAAGACGAACGGGCGGCGCTGGCGCGCGAGCTGCACGACGAGCTCGGCCAGTCGCTGACGGCGATCCGCAGTATCGCCAAGTCGATGGCCCAGCATCCGGATGTGGCCGGCGGCCCGCTGGAGCGCCATGTGCAAATGCTGTTCGATACCGCCGGCATGACCTCGGATGCAATGCACCGGATGATCCCGCGCCTGCGCCCGATACAGCTCGAGGGCATGGGGCTGGTCGATGCCGTGCGCGACCTGCTGACCGACACCCAGCTCAAAAATCCCGAGCTGCGCCTCGAACTGGCCGCCGGCGACCAGCTGCCGCCGCTCGACGATGCGCTGGAGCTGACGGCCTACCGCATCGTCCAGGAAGCGCTGACGAATGTGGTGCGCCATGCGGGCGCCAGCCGGGCCCATGTCGAGATCGCGCTCGAAGGCACGACGCTCAGGCTTACGATCGCCGATAATGGCAAGGGCGCAGCGACACTGGTGCGCGAGGGCCACTACGGCGTGCGCGGCATGCAGGAGCGCGCCGAAGCCCACGGCGGCAGTATCCGCTTTGGCGCCGGCCCGGACGGTGGTCTCGAAGTACAAGTCAATCTGCCCCTGGGCAGTGAAAGCAAAGGCAAGCCGGAAGGCAGCAAGGGATGAAGAAGAATATCAATGTGATGCTGGTCGATGACCATGCGGTGGTCCGTTTTGGTTTCCGCATGCTGCTCGAGGCGACCGAAGACATCAAGGTGGTGGCCGAGGCCGAGTCGGCCGAGCTGGCCTATCAGCAGATCCCGACCGCGAAGCCAGACGTGATCGTGATGGATATCTCGCTCGGCGGCACGATGGGCGTCGAGGCCACGCGCCGCATCGTCGCGCGCGACAAGCTGGCCCGCGTGCTGGGCCTGTCGTCGCACGAAGACCCGAGCTATGTGCGTTACATGCTCAAGGCCGGCGCGCTCGGCTATCTGTCCAAGCGCAGTGCGCCGGATGAACTGATCCATGCGATCCGGCAGGTCAGCGAAGGACGGATGTATATCGACAGCCATCTGTCGCAGCGCATGGCGCTGGAAGAGTTCAATGGCGAAAAGAGCCCGATCGAGGTGCTCTCCGAGCGTGAATTCGGCGTCTTCATCCAGCTCGCCAAAGGCTCGTCGGTGAACCAGATCGCCGAGATGCTCAGTATTTCCCCGCGCACCGTCGGCACCCACCTCTACAACGTCAAGCAGAAGCTGGGCGTGGCCAACCAGACCGAGCTGGCGCTGATCGCGGTGCGGCACGGCCTGATCGAGCCCTGATCGAGCCCTGACCGGGTCCGGATCGAATCCGGATCAAATCCCGATCTGGCCCCGAGCGGGTCCTGCCCCGCTCTTGCCATCGCATGGCCTCAGTCCTGCCCCCCACCCTCGTCTGAGCGGGAACTTGAGAAAGTTTCCGCAGTCCAATACTTCGCGACAACTTTGTTGACTTTTGTAATCCATCAAGTCACGACGCTTTTCCGCGGGTAAATTTTGTTTGCCGTTGTTCGTTCACTAAACAAAGAGGGCAGCCATGCGCAAACAAATGTTGTATTCAGCCGTCATGATTTCCCTGCTGGCCGGTGCCAGCCTGGTTCATGCGGACCCCAATGTCAGCTGGGGCGTCACGATTTCTTCCGGTTTCCCGCCGCCGCCGGTGCGCTATGAGCCGATGCCGCCGCCGCGTCCGGCCCATGTCTGGCTGGAAGGCTACTGGGGCTGGAATGGCGGCGCCTATGTCTGGGTGCCGGGACGCTGGGCGCGCGAGCGGCCCGGTTATGTGTATTCGCAGCCGCAGTGGCGCGAAGGGCCGAACGGCTGGCAATTGCAGCCCGGCGGCTGGCGCGGCCACCAGGGGCCGCAGGGCGGTCCCGGGCATTGCCCGCCGGGCCAGCGCAAGAAGGGCAACTGCTGAAGTCAGGGGGCGAGCTGGCGTGCCTGCGCGCCGCCGGCTCAGTGCGGCGCGCGGAACGGCGTGTCGGCTTGCGCTGCCTCGGCCCGCATGCCGGGGCGCAGGCAGCCGAGGTGCTGTAAACCGTTGACCGTCATCGGTCGTCCCAGGAAGTAACCCTGGGCCTTTTCCACGCCCAGCTCGATCAGCGCCGCGGCCTCGGTGGCGGTCTCCACGCCTTCGGCGATCAGCTTGCTGCCGGTATCGGTCGAAAAGTGGATCAGGGCCGCGGCCAGCGCGCGCCGCGCCGGATCGATGTCGATGTCGCGCGTGAGGCTGGTGTCGAGCTTGATGCGGTCCGGCTCCAGGTTCAGGATGTGGCGGAAGCTCGCATAGCCGGCGCCCGCATCATCGACGGCCAGTTGCAGGCCGCGGTCGCGATAAGGCTTCAAGCGATTTGCAATCTCTTCATAGCGTTCGACCGCCGCATGCTCGGTGATCTCCAGCACCAGCCGCTCGACCTTGGGCAGGGTCTCGAGTATCTGCCCGAAGCGGGGGCTGAGGATGGTCTCGGGTGAGGCATTGATGGCCAGGTCGAGCCCGTCGCACAGGTTGGGCATCACCCGCAGCGCATGCTCGATGGCTTTCAGCTCCAGCTCGACGCCCAGCCCGACCGTATGCGCCTCGTTGAACCATTGGTCGGGACTGCGCGCCGGTGTCGCCGCAAAGCGCGCCAATGATTCGAAGCCTGCGATCGCGGCCTTGTTGAGATCATAGATAGGCTGGTACACGATGGTGATCACGTCGCTGTGCAGCAGCTTCCTGATCCGGTCCAGGCTGGACTGGTGCTTGACGAAATTGACGCGCTCGCGATCGATCATCTTGCCGGCCAGGTCGGCGAACACCCGCATCAGCGACACGTCGCGCAGGTTCAGGCTGGCATCGGTACTGCGGCTGAAGCAGCAGAAAGTGCCATAGACCGTGCCATCCGACAGATGGATGGGAACGCTCATGTGGGCACCGACCGGTATGTCGAAAGTGGCCGGCAGCTCGGCGGCCACGGCGTTGGTCTGCGCATCATTGATCAGCTCGGGCAAACGGCCGTCGACCACGCGCTGGCAATACGAATCTTCCAGCGGGCCGCCTTCGCCGACCCGCACCGGGTTTTTTGCCCAGGTTGAATCGACATAGCGGAACATGCGCTGGTCATTGACGAATTCGGAGACGAAGGCCACTTCCATTTTCAGGTGCTGGCGCACGGCTTGAAGAATGTCCGGCACCGAATTGCTCGGTGCATGTCCAAGGGACACTGAACCTGCTTCGATGACGCGGCCCAGTTCCCGGTCATGTGCGGGAGGGGCGTGGACGTCAAGGCTCTGGGGGCGATAAGTCATGATGAGTTAGCCTCGGTGTTGAGGATGCTTTGTTGACGGACAGATCGCGTTGATATTCAACTTAGGAAATACCCCAAAACCTACTAAGATGAATGAGATCAGTGAGTAGGAAATCCGTTCAATTTGATGTCCGTCAATTTCACGGGAGTCCATAGACCATGGCCCAAGATCAAGTGTTTGTTTCCGGCATGTCTGCGGCATCGACCGCCAAGCCATCGATACCGGCCTCTCAGCCCGCCTCTCAGCCCGCCTCTCAGCCTGCCTCTCAGCCCGCTTCCCCGGGCTGGCCCGGCAGTGGTGCCGGCGCCGGATCAAAGCCACCGCATGCCCTTGATGGCAGCCAGTTCCACAATGTGATCGAAGAGCAAACCTGGTCAGAATTGCCCCCGACCCCGGAAGAGCAGCAGCCACGCCGCGCGCGCCACCTCGATGACACCGAACGCGACACCAAGCCGCATCCGGACTTGCCGCAAATCTCGGTCGGTACCGCTGAATCGTCCTGACGGCCGGCCGCTGCGCCGGCCAGCGCCCGGCTTTCTGTAAGATGTATCCTCGGAAATAAATTCCTGTCCTTGCCCTGAGCTTGTCCTGTCGGGTACCGCCCGGGCCGGCAGGGACCACAACAATAATTCGGGGAGACACGAGGATGAAGCTCGTCCAGGCGGTGACTATTGCTGACCTCAGGGAGATGGCGCGTCGCCATCTGCCGCGCTCGGTATTCGGTTTCATTGACGGCGGCGCGCATGACGAGCGCACCCTGCGCGACAACGTCGATGATTTTTCCCGCCTGCGTTTTGCGCCCAGGATGCTGATCGATGTCAGCCAGCGCAGCCAGTCGGTCGAATTGCTGGGCCAGTCGCTGGCCTCGCCCATGGTGTTCGGCCCCACCGGCATCGCCGGCCTGCTGTGGCCCGAAGGTGATTTGTGCATCGCGCGCGCCGCCGCCGAGCGTGGCATCGGTTTCTGCCAGTCGACCACGTCGAATGCCAGCATCGAACAGGTGGCCGAGCGCGGCTACACCAGCCGCGATGGCCGCAGCGGCCACTGGTTCCAGCTGTATGTGCAGAAAGACCGCGGCCTGACGCGCTCGCTGATGCAGCGCGCGCATGACGCCGGTTGCCCGGTGCTGGTGCTGACAGTGGACTTGCCCTTGCCGGGGCCGCGCGAACGCGATGTGCGCACCGGATTCACGCTGCCGCCACGGATGGGCCTGGCCAATGTGGTCGACTACGCGAGCAAGCTGGGCTGGCTGTGGCGCATGGCGAACGGGCCGCGCTTCACGTTCGGCAATCTCGATGATCCGTCCGGGCCGCAGCGCAAGCTGATGACGCTGGCGGAACAGGTCGGCAAGAATTTCGATGCATCGGTCAGCTGGCAGGATCTCGACTCGTTACGCAGCGCCTGGCCGGGCAAGCTGGCGATCAAGGGCATCTTGCGCGCCGACGATGCGGTGCGCGCCATCAAGCATGGCGCCGACGCCATCATCGTCTCCAATCACGGCGGTCGCCAGCTCGACCATGTCTTGTCCGGTATCGCCGCCTTGCCGGCGATCGCCGATGCCGTCGGCGGACGCGTGCCGGTGTTGATGGACGGCGGCATCCGGCGCGGCAGCGACGTGGTCAAGGCCATGGCGCTCGGCGCCAGTGCCTGCATCGTCGGGCGCGCCGGCCTCTACGGGCTGGCCGCTGGCGGGCAAGCCGGGGTCGCGCGCGCGATCGGCATGCTGCAACAGGAAATCGACATCACGCTTGCGCTGCTGGGCGTGCCCGACATCGCCGCCGTTGACCGCAGCGCGCTGGTCTGACGACCCGCGCCGGGGGCGCCAGGCGGCGAGTTCGCACCGAACTTTTGACGCGGGTTGACATCCGATGATGAACGACAGGCAAAGTGGTGTCTCTGCTTTGCCGTCGTTCCTTCAGAGGAGTCTTTGCATGTCCCAATCCCCACTCGCTTCGCAGGCCGGCGCAGGCAGCCCGGTCATTACCCCGCAGGAGACGGAACGGCCCGGCTCGCCCGGCAACGATTCCCTGTCCGTCACCCCCAAGGACGTCGGTCCCGGCGATGCCACCGCAAAAGACCTGGTGTCGCGCCACACCACCTCGCCCGATCCCGAAGAGAAGCAACAGGAATTGCTGGACGACGCCATCGAGCAAAGCTTTCCGGCCAGCGACCCGCCCTCGGTCGCCGGCGGCGTCACTCGCATCGAGGTGCCCAGGCGGCCATTGCACTGAGCGACTTGTTGACCATCAGCGCAGCAACCGGGCCCGGCTGGCCACCAGCCCCATGATGAGTGCCAGCAGCGCAACCGTGCCCAGCGCGGCCTGCAGCCCGAGGCCGTCGGCAATCGCGCCCATCATCGGCGGCCCCATCAGCCCGCCCGCATAGGTCATCGTCGCCACGCTGGCCAGCGCGACCGTGCCTTCCTTGCCGGCCGCGCTGAACACGAACGGATAGACCAGCGCCAGCCCCAGCCCGGCCAGCGCGAAGCCGGCCAGTGCAAGCGCAGCACCCGGCGCGAACAGGGCCAGGCCCAAGCCGCAGGCGGCCAGCAGCGAGCCGGCGCAGACCAGCGCCCTGGCGCCATGCCGGGCCTTGAGTTGATCGCCCAGGCTGCGCGAGACCAGCATCATCAGGGTGAACGCCGACAGCGCCAGTGGCGCGGCCGCATCGGATGCGCCGAAGTGCTCTTTCATGAACAGGATGCTCCAGTTGCCGATACTGCCCTCGGCGATCGCCCCCAGCATGCCCAGCGAGCCCAGCAGTGCCAGACGCCGGTTCGGCAGCACGAAGCGCGGGGCGCGAAGGCGGCCAGTGTTGCCGCTACTGCCAGCGCTGTCGCTGTCCTCATGCCGATCGCGCAGCGCCTGCAGGCACAGCCACAGCAGTGCCGCCTGCGGCAGCGCGAGCAGGCTGAACTGCTGCGCCGTCGTCAGCTGCAAGGCGGCCAGCGCGCCGCCCAGCGTCACGCCGGCCAGGCCGCCGGCACAGGCGCAGGCATGCAGGCGCGACATCATCGGCCGTGCCTGCGCGGATTCGTGGCGCGCCGCCATGCCATTCATCGCAATGTCGAAACTGCTGCCCGCCAGGCCCAGCAGCAAGGCGCACAGCATCAGCAGCGGCAGTGTGGGCGCCAGACTGGCCAGCAGCATCAGCACCGGCATCGACAGGCCCGCCAGGCGCAAGCTGCCAAGGCGACCGAGCCGGGCCAGCAGAGGGGCCGACACCTGCGGCGACAGCACCGCGCCGATGCCGACACACAGCAGCACCATCGACAGTTGGGTATGCGAAAGCTGCAGCCCTTGCTTGATCGCCGGCAGCCGACCGGCCCACGAGCCCATCGCCAGGCCGTACCAGATGAACAGCATCGGCAGCGCGAGGCTGGTCAGGCCCGGCACCGCAGGAAGGGCGGGCAGGCCGGGCAGGCTGAGCGTGGCCGTGGCAGCGCTGGTTCTTGAGTCGGCAGTAGCGGTGGACGGCAGGGAGAGGGACATGGACGCGAAGGAAGCTTGCTGCAGGGAATACAGCTTTGTTCGTGACCTCAGGGAATAGTTTCTGCCGGGCAGAAAAAAAGATGCCGGCCGTCACGAACTGCGTTGCCCGCTGGCTGAACGCTTCCCGCCAAGTGCGGCGGCCGCGGCTTGCCCTCAGTTGATTTCGCTCAACTTATTATTCTGGCAACTACCTTAGTGTTCAGTCATAGCCAGACGAGGCGAGGCGAGACCATGAAGCAGGTCCACACCCATTACGACAACCTGAAGGTCGCGCGCGACGCGCCGCCGGAAGTGATACGGGCTGCCTACAAGACCCTGTGCCACAAATTCCATCCGGACCGCCACGGCGGCAGCGCGAAAGCGACGCAGACTTTCCAGCTCATCACCGGTGCGTATGAGGTGCTGTCCGATCCCGAACGCCGACGTCGGCACGACGCCTGGATTGCGCGCGTCGAGCTGGGCAGCGCCGGCAAGGCTGCTTCGGCATCGACAGCGACCCCGCCGTCCGCGCCCCGGCCATGGAACGGGCGCGAGCGTCGTCGCAAGGCGGCGCCGGCCAGGCCCGCTGCCGGGGCTGGCGGGGCCGCTGCGGCTGCCGCTGCAGCGGCGGGCAGTAGCGGCGGCTTGCGCATGCGGGGGGTGGCGGCGGCGCTGTGGGCGTCGGTGGCCGTGCTCAGCGCGATGCTGGTGCTCCTGTTCCAGCACTGAGTCAGGGTCTGCCGCGGCCGGCTGCGGTTATAGTGTTGCGCATGCCAACAACAGGCGCCGAAGCGCCGCACGAGAGCCTGCGTGAGCACGCACGAAGAAGAAGCCAATGTCCGTTCCGCGCTGCGCCGCATGGGACTGATCGACGCCGACGAGACACCGGCACTGACCCCGCTCTCCGGCGGTGTGTCCTCGCTGATCCTGCGCGCCGATACGCGCCGTGGCCCGGTCTGCGTCAAGCAGGCATTGCCGGCGCTGAAGGTCGCCACCGAGTGGCTTGCGCCGCTGGCACGCAACCATGCCGAGGTGGCCTGGCTGCGCGAAGTGGCGCGCCACGCACCGCAGGCCGTACCGACCCTGCTGGGCGAAGATCCGGAGCGCTACTGCTTCGCGATGGACTGGTTGCCGCCCGACGAATACCCGGTCTGGAAACTGCTGCTGCGCGATGGGGACGCCAGCCCCGGCTTTGCGGCCGAGGTGGCGCAGATCGTGGCCGGCATCCATGCCCGCACCGCGCATGATCCGGTGCTTGCCGAACGGTTCGCCAACGACCGCAATTTTTTCGAGCTGCGCCTCGATCCTTACTTCATCGCAGCCTCACGCGCCCATCCCGATTGCGCGCCGGTCCTGACGGCGCTGGCCACATCGACCGCCGGGCGCCGCATCGCCCTGGTGCATGGCGACATCAGCCCCAAGAACCTGCTGGCCGGCCCGCACGGCCCGATCATCCTCGATGCCGAATGCGCGTGGTACGGCGACCCGGCCTTCGATGCGGCGTTCTGCCTGTGCCACCTGCTGGCCAAGTGCCTGTGGCAGCCGGCCCATGCTGACCTGTACCTGCAGTCATTCGATGCTTTCGCGGCCGCGTACCTGGCGCGCGTGGATTGGGAAGCGCGCACTGCAAACGATGGCGCCGAGGGCATCGAGAGCCGCATCGCCTGGTTGCTGGCCGGCCTCTTGCTGGCGCGGGTGGACGGCAAGTCGCCGCTCGAATACCTGGATGAGCCCGGCCGCCAGCGGCAACGCCGCTTCGCGCGCGAATGGCTGCTCGCGCCGCTGCCGGCGGCGCAGCGCACGCTGGGCGCGATGCGCGAGGGCTGGCAGCAGCTGCTGGGCAGCCCTGGATAAATCAATACCCGTAACTAGGACAGGAAAGACGGCATGGAGACGAGCATCAGGCAGGTCATCGGACGGCGCATCTGGGATTCGCGCGGACGCCCCACGGTCGAGGTCGATGTGCTGCTGGCCGACGGCAGCCGCGGTCGCGGCGTGGCGCCGGCCGGTGCTTCCACCGGCAGCCATGAAGCGGTCGAGCTGCGGGACGGCGGCCAGGCGCTCGGGGGCTATGGCGTGCAGCAGGCGCTGGCCGGCATCGCGCGCGAGATCGCGCCGGCGCTGGAGGGAATGGATGCGCTGGCCCAGCAGCAGGTCGATGCGGCGCTGGTGGCGCTGGACGGCACGCCGAACAAATCCCGGCTGGGCGGCAATGCGCTGATCGCGACGTCGATGGCCGTGCTGGACGCTGCCGCCAAGTCGGCCGGCCTGCCGCTGTGGCGCTACCTGGCCGGCACTGCGCCGGTCCGGCTGCCGCTGCCGGAAATCCAGATCTTTGGCGGCGGCGCCCATGCCGGTCGCCGCATCGACATCCAGGACCTGCTGGTGATGCCGGTCGGTGCCGCCAGCATGGATGAGGCGCTGGTGATGGTGGCCGAGGTCTATCGCGCCGCCGGCCAGCTGATGGCCGATGCAGGCAAGCGCGCCGGCGTCGCCGACGAAGGCGGCTGGTGGCCGGATTTCGGCAGCAATGAAGAGGCGCTGCAGATGCTCGCAAGGGCCATCGACAAGGCGGGCTACCGACATGGCGAGGTGATGATTTCGCTCGACATCGCAGCCTCCGAATTCGGTCGCGGCGGCCTGTATCGCCCGGGGCTGGACAACAAGGCCTATGCCACCGACGAGTGGATCGAGATCCTGCTGCAATGGGTGGCGCGCTATCCCATCCTGTCGATCGAAGACCCGGTGGCCGAAGACGACGACGCCGGCATGGTCGCCTTCACCGCTGCCGTCGGTGACCGCATCCAGGTGATCGGCGACGACTATCTGGTGACCAATGCAGACCGCGTGGCGCGCGCGGCGCGCGAGCGCGCCTGCAATGCCGTGCTGATCAAGCCCAACCAGGCCGGCACCATCAGCGAGACGCTGGCCGCGCTCGAGGCAGCCCGCGCGCACGGCATGGGCAGCGTGGTGTCGGCGCGCTCGGGCGAATCCGAAGACCTGATGATTGCGCACCTGTCGGTCGGCTGGCATGCCGGCCAGCTGAAGGTGGGATCGTTCGCGCGTTCGGAACGGATGGCCAAATGGAATGAACTGCTGCGCATCGAAGAGGCCCTTGGCGCCGCCGCCGTCTATGCCGGGCGCGACGCGCTGCCTGTTCTGAGTCGGTAAAATCCGAGCCCGCTTAGTTGACTAAATTGCTGTGCTGGCGCCGTCTCTATTGATATAGAATTTTGTTCAATAGTAGCTTTGCGGCGAAGCGACCCATGACGAAGGCGCAGGCAAATCGAAGTAAGCCTTATTCCGTTCCGGCGCTGATCGCCGCGACCTGGGGCGGCAGCCTGTTGGTGGCCGTGGCCATCGTCTGGGCCAGTGCGCTCCATCAGATCGACCTGCGTGAAGAACGTTTCCGCGCGCGCACCATCGACGCCCTCGATGGCGAGGCCGCGCTGGTGGCCGGCGAGATCGGCGAGACCGTTCGCGACGCCGACAACCTGCTGCTGCTGTTCAAGAAAGAAATCGAGCAGGGGCGCGACATCGCCCGCTTGGACGCCTATGCAAAGAGCGTACTGAGCGGCAGGGCGGTGCGCCTGTTCGTGGTCGATGCCGCCGGACGCCCGCTGCCCCCGGTGCTGCCCGCTGCGCCGGCGCCGGTTCAGCCGCCGCCGGAACTGCCGGTCTCGCGCTACCTGCCGGGCCTGGTCGATGACCCTGCGGCCAGGATGCACATCGATCACGGCGAGGTCAGCGTCGGGGCGGCCAGCCTGCGCATGGTCACTTTCTCGCGCCGCATCGATCGGCCCGACGGCCGCTTCGGCGGCGCGGTCGTGATCGAGATGCCGGCCGCCGACCTGGCCGCCAACGAATCCCAGGTCAGCCTGCGGCATGCAACGCTGGTGCTGCTGCGCACGCTCGATGGCATCGATCTGCATGCCGGCGGCGCCATGCCCGAAACGCTGCCGGGCTCGTGGGCGCGGCTCATCAATGCCGCCGGTGCGCAGGCGGCCAGCGCGCTGGTGCCGGGCACCTCCTTCATCGACGGCAACGCGCGCTTCCTCGCCTGGCAGCGCATCGATCGTTATCCGCTGATCGTGATCGCCAGCGTGCCTGAGCCGCTGGCGATGGAGCAGCACCGCGCGCAAGACCATGTCGAGACGCTGGGCGCCGTCGCGCTCACGGCCTTGCTGTCGATCGGCGCGGCGATCGGCGCGGGCGTCCAGTGGCGGCGCGCGCGCTCCCGACAGAAGCTGCGCGCGATCCAGGTTGCGTTCCGGCAGGCGGTCGAGGGCTCGATGGAGGCGCTCTACATGGTGCGCCCGCTGTATGGCGAGCAGGGCACGGTGCGCGATTTCCTGATCGAAGACTGCAACGAGCAGGCGGCACGCCGCATGCACCTCAAGCGCGACGACATGCTGGGCCGCATCGTGCGCGAGCTGATGCCTGAGGCGGACAACGCGCGCATTCATGCTTTTTTCCTGCGCGTGCTCAATGAAGGACTGGTCGAGGATGAAATCGAAGTGGCCCGTCCGGACCGCCAGCAAGGCGTGCTTCCCTTCGGTGGCTGGATCCAGCGGCGCGGCGTCAAGACCGAGGCCGGCATCGCCGTCACCGTCCGCGACGTGACCGAGTCCCGCACCCAGCAGGAGGCGCTGGCGAAGATGGCCGTCACCGACGCGCTGACCGGGCTGCCGAACCGGCGCTGGCTGACCGATCACCTGCCGGCCATCCTGAACAACAACGGTGATGGCGGGCGCAAGGCGGCGCTGCTGTTCATCGATCTCGACAATTTCAAGGTCGTCAATGACACGCTGGGCCACGAGGCCGGCGACCAGGTGCTGGTCGACGTCACCGCCTGCCTGAAGGCGACGGTGCGCATGTATGACACCGTGGTGCGCCTGGGCGGCGATGAATTCACCGTCGTGGTCGAGGACATCGCCGACATGCGCGAGGCCGAGGACCGGGCCGCGCGCGTGATCGCGGCCATCCAGCAGCTGAACCAGACCGCGTCCTGGGGCGCGTTTTCGGTCACGGCCTCGGTCGGCATCGCGGTCTTCCCGGACCATACCCGGGACCCGCAGTCGCTGCTGCAATATGCGGACATTGCGATGTATGCGGCCAAGAGCGCCGGCAAGGCCAAGTACCGGCTGTTCTCGCTCGAGCATGCGGACGAGCTGCAGCGCCGCGTGCAGCTGCAGCAAGACCTGCAAAAGGCGATCGGCACCTACCAGTTGCAGCTGCACTACCAGCCGCGGGTGGATGCCTGCAGCGGCCTGCTGACCGGGCTCGAGTCGCTGTTGCGCTGGCAGCATCCGGAACGCGGGCTGGTGCTGCCGGATGAATTCATTCCGCTGGCCGAGGAGCGCGGGCTGATCGTGGCCCTCGGCCAATGGAGCTTCGAGCTGCTGTGCCGCCAGGTGCGCACCTGGCTCGACGACGGGCTGGAATGCCGGCGCGTCTCCTTCAACGTCTCGGCCTTGCAGGTGCGCAGCGAGCGCTTCCGCGAGCACCTGGCCGAATGCCTGGCGCGCCATGGCCTGACGGCCGACCGCATCGCGCTCGAATTGACCGAGACGGCGATCGGCAATGATGACGAAAAGCTCGCCGCCGAGCTGGCCCGGCTGCATGCGATGGGCTTTCGCATCGAGATCGATGATTTCGGCACCGGCCATTCCTCATTGTCGCGGTTGCGCCGCCTGACCGTCGATGTGCTGAAAATCGACCAGTCCTTCGTGCACTCGCTGGGCGAAGACCTGAAAGGGGATGCGCTGTGCAGCGCGATCCACGCCATCGGCCAGGCGCTGGGCATCGTGATCGTCGCCGAAGGGGTCGAGACCGAAGCGCAGCTCGAGCGGCTGCGCCAGCTCGGGTCCGACGAGGTGCAGGGCTATCTGATTGCGCGGCCGATGCCGGCCACGGCGCTGGCGCCGCTACTGACTGGCCAGCCCCTGTTCAAGCCCGTCGCGCGCACCCTGATGCGGCTCAAAGGCCGGCCCTGAACGTCAGTCTCAGCCGGGCTGCCGCAAGGCGCGCTTGAGCAGCTTGCCGTTCGCATTGCGCGGCAAGGGCGCATCCACGAAGTTCACCTGTTCCGGCACCTTGTAGTCGGCCAGCCGCGCGGCGCAGTGCGCGCGCACGGTCTGCGCATCGAGACTGGCCTTGGGCGCGTACAGGTACGCATGCACGCGCTCGCCGAGCACCGGGCAGGGATGGCCGACGACGGCGGCCTCGACCACGCCAGGCAGGGCCATCAGCACGTTTTCCACTTCGACCGAATAGATCTTGAAGCCGCCGCGGTTGATCATGTCCTTGATGCGATCGAAGATGCGCACCAGTCCCTGCTCGTCCACCGAACCGAGGTCGCCGGAGCGCCAGCAGCCGTCGGCGAAGCCCTTGTCGGTGGCCTGCGGGTTGTCCCAGTAACCGGGCACCACCATCGCGCCGCCTATCCACAGCTCGCCCGACTGGCCGGCCGGCACCGGCCGGCCTTCGTCATCCATCACGCGGATGTCGGCGCAGGGCACGGCGATGCCGACGGCGTCGTGATGGCGGGCCTACAGGCCCAGCGGCATGATGGTGGCCGGCGAGGTGGTCTCGGTCGAGCCATAGCAGTTCACCAGCGTCAGCCCCGGCACCGCCTGCGCCAGCGCCTGCACGGTCGGCACCGGCATCGGCGCGCCGCCATAGCCGCCGACCCGCCAGGCCGACAGGTCGAGCTGCGCGAAGGCCGGCTGCAGCAGGCAGAGCTGGTACATCGCCGGCACCATCAGCGAGTAGCTGATGCGTTCGTCGGCGGCCAGTTGCACAAAGGCCGGCGCCTTGAACTCGGGCACGATGACCAGGCAGCCGCCGACATGGACCATGGCGGCGATCAGTGCGATCAGGCCCGTCACATGACTGGCCGGCACCGCCAGCGCGGCGCGGTCGGCATGGCTGAGCTTGAGGGCGACTTCGTAATTGATCACCGAGTGGGCGATGTTGAAGTGGGTCAGCATCGCCCCCTTCGGATGGCCGGTGGTGCCCGAGGTATAGAGAATGCAGGCGCAGTCGTCTTCGTGCACGACTGCCATCGGCACCCCGGTGCTGCCCTGGCCGCTGCCGCGCGCCAGTTCGTACAGGCTGCCGGCCGGCTGGCGCAGCCGCAGGGCGGGCGCATCGGTGGCGTCCGGGACGCGCTCATGCAAATCGTCGTCATAGACGATGCCGGCCGCGCCGCACTGGTTGACGATGTAGGCCAGCCCCGGTCCCTGTTCGCGCGTGCCGACCGGCACCGCGATGATGCCCAGCTTTTGCAGGGCAAACAGCACGCTGATGAATTCGGGCCGGTTCGACAGGAACATGACCACTCGCTCGCCCTTGCGCAGGCCAAAGGCGGCGAAGCCGGCGGCCAGCCGGTCGACCTCATCGGCCAGCTCGCCGTAGCTCTGGGAGCGGCCCTCGAAACGGAGCGCCTCGCTGTCCGGCGCCAGCGAGGCGCTGCGCGAGAGCATTGCGTAGAACGAGGGCGCGCGCTCGACGAAGCAGCGCAGCGTGCGCCCGAAATGGCTTTCCTCGCGCATGGCGGGCAGCTCGACATGGTCTGGCCAGCGGATCATGGGGGCAGGTCGATCAGGACTCGGGGTGGGTGCCGGGGCGGGTGCCCGGGCAGTGGTTTGGGCGGGCGAATGCGCTGGCGCTGAATCTGGCGCCTCAGTGGGCGCTGAATTTTGCGTCCGTCGGTCAGTGTGCATTGGCGCCGCGTTCGATCAAAATCTCTTCATCCAGCAGGCTCTTCGAATGGTTCAGGTCGGACTGCGCGATCAGCACTGACAAGTCGCTGCCGCGCAATCCGGCGATGACGTCGGACAGTCGTGCCGACAAGGCCGGCGCGACGCCTTCGAAAGGCTCGTCCAGCAACAGCAGCTTGCGGCCTATGCCCAATGCGCGGGCCAGCGCCACCAGCTTTTGCTGGCCGCCGGAGAGCAGCATCGCCTTGCGGTCGCGCATGTCCTTCATCTCGGGCAGGACGTCATAGATGAAGTCCAGCCGCGGCGCGGTGTTGCGCAGCTTGGCCGCCCACAGCGGCACCAGGATGTTTTCTTCGACGGTCAGTTCCGGCACCAGGCCGCGGTCTTCGGGCATGTAGCCGATGCCGAGCGCCGCCCGGTGATGGCGCGGCAGCCGGGCCAGGTCTTCGCCTTCGAAGCGCAGGCTGCCGGCGCCCAGCGGCAGGTGGCCCATGATGGCGCGCAGCGTGGTCGATTTGCCGGCGCCGTTGCGCCCGATCAGGCCGATCATCTTGCCCTGGCGGACATGCAGCGACAGTCCGCGCAGCACCTGCACCGACTGGATGGAGACATCGATGGCAGCGAGTTCAAGCATGGGCAGAGGCTTCCCTGAGATGGCCGGTCACATGGCGCTGCACGTCCGGATGCGACAGCACTTCCGCCGGATGGCCGTCGGCGATGATGCGGCCGCTGTAGAAGGCGGCCACGCGGTCGGCAAAACGTTCGACGATGTCCATGTCGTGCTCGACGAAGAGCACCGTGATGGCCTCTTGCGAGAGCGCACGCATGACGGTCTCCATCATCGGGAATTTTTCGTCGGCCGAGACGCCCGAGGTCGGCTCGTCCAGCAGCAGCACGCGCGGCTGGCGGGTCAGGGCCATCGCGATGTCGAGCAGCTTGCGCACGCCGCCCGGCAGCTCGGCCACCTTGCGCTCGGCATGCCCGGACAGATCGAAGCGGGCCAGCAATTCGGCGGCGCGCGCCAGCGCTTCCGCATTGCGCGCCGGCTTCCAGAACGACAGCGCGCCGGACTGCGAGGCGATCGCCACCAGCATGTTCTCGGTGACGGACAGGTCCTTGTACAGCTGCGGGATCTGGAACGAGCGCGCGATGCCGAGCCGCGCGATCTGGCGCGGCGGCAGGCCGGCGATGTTCTCGCCATGCAGCAGGATCTGGCCCTTGTCCGGCTTGATGTAACCGGTGAGCATGTTGACGAAGGTGGTCTTGCCGGCGCCATTGCTGCCGATCAGCGAGACTTTCTGGCCGACCGGCACGTCAAAGGAAATGTCGGCGGCGGCCACGACGGCGCCGAAGCGCTTCTCGATGCCCGAGGCCGAGATGGCGAGGTCGAAATGGCTCATGCGGGCGCTCCCTTGTTCCTGGCGGCCCGCACCCACAGCGAGCCGATGCCGCTGGGCAGGAAGCGGATCACGACCAGCAGGAACACGCCCAGCGCCAGCTGCCAGGTGTTCGGGAAGTAGGCGCTGGAGAACGAGCGCACGATCTCCAGCAAGGTCGAGGCGACGAACACGGCCAGCATGCTGTGGTGGCCGGAGAGGATGGCGACGAACACGAAGTCGCCCGAGCGCGTCCAGTAGCTGAACTCGGGCTCGACATGGCCGAGCGCCATCACGGCCAGCGCACCGCCCATGCCGCCGACGAAGGCCGCGACGACGAAGTTGGCCGCGATCAGGCCCTGCACCGAGCTGCCCAGGTATTCGACCCGGATCTCGTTGTCGCGCGCGGCCAGCGCCACCAGCCCGCGGGTGGACGCGCAGTAGATGCGCGCCAGCGTGCCGGCGATGGTCGCCAGCACCACGGTGACCCCATAGATCAGCTGGCCCGACTGGCCGTCGGCGGCCTGTATGCCGAGCAGGGTGGGGCGGCCCATGTTGAAGCCGTCGGAGCCGCCCATCGATTCCGATTTCACCAGCAGCCCGTACAGCACCATCGACAGCGCCAGCGACAGCATCGCAAAGAAGATGCCGCGGTAGCGCGCGATCGGCCAGGCAAACGGCGCGGCAAGCAGGGCGGCCACGAGGCCGCCGGCCAGCGCCAGCAGCAGCGCATCGCTGATGCCGAGCTTGCCGAACAGCAGGGCGGCCGTATAGCCGCCGACGGCCAGTCGGGCCAGCTGATCTATGGGGTCACCGTGGTGCTGGCGACCATCGCCGGCACGCTGGCGCGCATCTACTG